>ERZ761602.221-NODE-221-length-138450-cov-26.883283_pt1 | contig 138450 bp, 103 predicted proteins | sample MGYA00512165_ERZ761602 | MGnify/ENA primary metagenome ERZ761602 (study PRJEB28899, sample SAMN02445085) | bioreactor sludge metagenome | biome: EBPR sludge; isolation source: Thorneside wastewater treatment plant | place: Australia: Brisbane, Thorneside... | reverse complement strand
ACATCAACTCGTTCAAAATCAACTTTTTCATCAGAAATTTCAAATGGATATATTTTTATAGTTCCTGATACTGCTGTCAATGAAGTAGTATAGAACATTAAGAGACATAATGCTATACTACAAAGTAAACTGTTATTCATAAATGTACCTTAGAAATTACACTGTTGTACAAGAAGTCGTAACCTGCAAATGTGTTACATAATGTCATCAAACGATTGGCTTACGTCGTAAAGCCGTATGATTATTCCCCACTGCTGCTGCTGCTGCAACCACTGGAGCAACATTATGGACAATAGAAGGATTCCAATGCTCTTCGACGTATTTTGTCGAGTATTTACCTTGAATAAATGCCGATGAGTCCATGACATCTCTGCAAAAAGGTATCGTCGTTCTTAATCCTGCGAGATGATAATTATCCAGAGCATATTTTGTTCTTTCAATTGCTTGCTCGCGGTTTTCTCCCCAGCAAATGAGTTTCGCTACCATTGAATCATAATTAACCGATACTTCATAACCAATAAATAGACCCGAATCATTTCGAATACCTTCACCTTGCGGCATTTCTACATAGTGCACGACACCGATTTCAGGTAAAAATTCATTAAAAACATCTTCAGCACAAATTCTACATTCAATAGCATGACCTTGTGGAACAATATCTTCTTGTTTAATAGTTAATTTCTCACCGGCAGCAATCAGCAATTGTTGTTCGACAAGATCTATGCCTGATACCATTTCTGTCACAGGATGTTCAACTTGCAAGCGTGTATTTACTTCCATAAAATAAAATTCACCATCATGCCCAAGAAGAAACTCCAAAGTACCGGCATTGGTATATTTACTCGTTGCAACTAAGCGCGCAGCGGCTTCGCCCATTTTTTTTCGGAGTTCATCGGTTAATGCCATCGAAGGTGATTCTTCAACAACTTTTTGATGTCTTCGTTGAATACTGCATTCTCTTTCGGGGAAATATAAAATATTACCATAATTATCTGCTAATATTTGAATTTCTATATGACGCGGTTCAACGATATATTTTTCAATAAAAACCCTTTCATCATTAAAAGCAGCGAGTGCTTCGCCTTGTGCCGATGCCAAACCCGCCAATAAATCTTCAGGATTTTCTACAAGTCTCATCCCTTTACCGCCACCTCCGGCAGCAGCTTTTAACAGCACAGGATATCCGATTTTTTCTGCTATGGATTTTATTTCTTCGGGGTCACTTATTGCGCCGGCAGAACCGGGAGAAATAGGTACTTGCGCTTGAATTGCTAATTCGCGTGCAGCAGTTTTATCGCCAAGTGCATGGATTGCTTCAGGCGAAGGACCAATAAATACAATACCCAGTTCATTCGTACGGCGGGCAAATTCTGCATTCTCGGATAAAAAGCCATAACCGGGATGTATTGCTTCTGCACCTGTTTTTTGTGCAGCGGCTAATATTTTATCTATAACCAGATAACTTTCTCTGGGCGTTGTACCACCAATAGCAACTGCCTCATCTGCCTCAGAAACATGTAAAGAAGAAATGTCAGCATCGGAATAGACTGCGACAGTTTTTATTCCCATTTTTTTACAAGTTCTAATTACTCGTAATGCAATTTCTCCTCGATTAGCTATTAATATTTTTGTAAACATAATATTCAAAGATTAGTACGTAAAAAATTATTTTGAAAATACTGATGGATTGTTTTTATCGGAACGTTTAAAACTAATATATTTACTTTCTCTTACTAAAGAAATTCCACCGATAATTGTAACGACATAATTTACGCCATGCACCATTGTTGCATAAGCCAAACCCTGTTCTGTTGAAATACCATATAATTGTGCCATTGCTGTAGAAACCAATGTATGATAGACTCCTAATGCTCCGGGAGCCGGCGAAACATAGGCAAGTGAACCCACAACAAAAAGCAACATTGCATCCTTGAATCCTAAATTGACATGCGGAGGAAAATCAAAGGCAAAGAGCATAACATACGAAGGTAAAATATAACAAAGCCAAATTCCGGCAGAATCCAATAATGTTCTGATGATTTGCGATGGTGTTCTAACAATAACAAAACCTTTTTCAAAAGATTGATTTATTGAATGCAAACGATTGTATAAAGAATGAGAAAATCTCTTTACGGTTTTTTGTAAAAATGAATCAACGGCATAAGGAAATACACCCGACATAATTAAATATGCTAAGACAAGAATAAATGGTAAACCCAATGCAGAAACAAGCGATGAGGAAGAAAATTCGGGATACACAGCAGATAATTGCTTGGGTAAAGCCAATAAAGCCCAGCAAAATATTAATATTAATGCCGCCATATCAAAAAACAATCTTTCAAGGATAATGGTAGCCATTACAGTAGAAAATGGAATATTCTCTCGGCGACTAAGCACATAAGGACGCAATAATTCTCCGCCTTTTGGGGTAAAATTATTTACAGCATATCCAACCATAACCGCAGAAAATAAGTCTATTAACTTTGTTTTAGCCGATGATTCAAGCATAGCTTTCCAGCGCACAGCCCTTAACCAATGTGAAAACAATGCTATGGGAATACAGAACAAAGCCCAAACATAATTGGCATTTTGCAGAATATTCCACATTTTTGCTAAATCCACATTTCTCAAGGACCAATACACACACAAAACCATGAGTGCCAAGCCAAAGATAACTCTCAAAATGGATTTAATTTTCTCTGTCATACTTATTTCTGTAATGTATTATGCATGGTTGGATAAAAATTCTTTCAATGCTATTCCTGTATAGGATTTTTTTACTTTTGCAACTTGTTCGGGCGTGCCTTCTGCAATGATATAACCACCTTTTTCCCCTGCTTCGGGACCTAAATCAATAATCCAATCAGCAGCAGCAATTATATGCAGATTGTGCTCAATAATTAGTACACTATGACCTTTTTCAATTAATGCTGTAAAACATTTCAGCAATTTTTGAATATCGTCAATATGTAATCCGGTTGTAGGTTCATCGAAGATGAATAATGTATGTTTACCTGCTTGTGAAGAATCGTCAATGTATGTTGCTAATTTTATTCTTTGCGCTTCCCCGCCGGAGAGCATTGATGAAGGTTGGCCAAGTCTTAAATACCCTAATCCCACATCCGCAAGAACTTGAAGCCGCGTCACTACTTTTTTATTGCCATGAAAAAATTCTATAGCTTCATCTACTGTCATAGCCAGAACATCCACAATATTTTTTCCGCGATATGAAAATTCTCTGGCTTCACGTGTGTAACGCGTACCTTTGCAACTTTCACATTCCAAAGTAATATCAGGTAAGAATTGCATTTCTACAGTCACATTGCCTTCACCTTCACATGCTTCACAGCGGCCTCCGGGTACATTAAATGAAAAATACCCTGCCTTAATGCCAAATTGTTTTGCAGCCGGAGTATCTGCAAAAACCTCTCTGATATAATCAAATGCCTTTGTGTACGTAATTGGTGTGGAACGGGATGAACGACCAATAGGTGTCTGATCAATCATTTCAACATTATCAATCAAATGAATATTTTCAATCCCCGAACAAGCACCTACTTGCCCATCACTGGTATATCCCTTTTGGTAACGTAAATTATTATACAATACTTGGTGAATTAAAGTACTTTTTCCCGAACCGGAAACACCTGTCACCACTGTCATCATTTTTAATGGAATTGTAACATCCTCGCCTTTAAGATTACGTTCTTTTGCTTGGTTAATGATTAATGCATTGACAACTTTTCTCCGCTGTTGGGGTAAATTGATACTTTTTGTCCCACTAAGATATTGTCCTGTAAGGGAATGAGGGTTGTTTTCTATCTCACTCACATTACCTGTTGCAGTAATTGTCCCACCATTTTCTCCTGCTTTCGGACCTATATCTATAATAAAATCAGCACTTTTAATAATATCAGGATCATGTTCGACAACGACAACAGTATTACCAAGATTACGTAATTTTTTTAACAATCCTACAAGCCGTGCAGTGTCGCGTGAATGTAACCCAATAGATGGTTCATCTAAAACATAGAGTGTCCCGACTAAAGAAGACCCTAAAGATGTTGCTAAATTAATTCTTTGCGATTCTCCGCCTGAGAGTGTGTGTGATAAACGATCAAGAGTTAAATAGCCAAGCCCAATTTCTACGAGTAGCTCCAATCGCCAGCGTATTTCTTTCAGCACGGGTTCAACAACTTTCATTTGAAATGACGTTAATTTGAGATGAGTAAAATGTTTGAGAGACTGTTCTAATGTCATACTGACAACTTCATGAATAGAAGTTCCACCAACAAATACTCTTCTAGCTGAATTACGTAAGCGAGAACCTCCGCATTCTTTACAGGTAGTATAACCACGATACCTGCTGGCAAGCACTCTATAATGCAGTTTATGAGAACCGGCTTCCAGCATTGCAAAAAATCCATTAATTCCACCATATCGCTGATCACCATTCCATATTGTATTATGTTCTTTCTTTGACAAAGAAGCATAAGGAACTGTGGTATTGATAGAATTTCTTTTACAGAATTCTAATAATCCGGAATACCATTCATAAAAACCGGACGGACTAATCGGTACAATGGCATAATCTTTAATTGAACGTACTCTATCAGGTATGACAAGTTTTTCATCAATACCCATGCTACGTCCAAAACCTTCGCACACTCGGCAAGCACCAAAAGGACTATTGAAGGAAAAAAGTCTTGGCTCCGGCTCAGCGTATTGAATATGGCAGTCTGGACATTCAAATTTTGAACTGAACTTATGATCATTTCCCTGCGTGATGTCTCGGATATATACTCTTCCCTCCCCAAATCGAATTGACATCTCAATTGATTCGAATAGTCTGCTTACGGCATCTTTATCATTGGGTTTAACAACAACTCTATCAGCAACAACATAAAAATTTTCGGGATTGGCAGAGAGTTCTTTAGCATCAATATCAACAAAATCAATGACTTCTTTCTTATGAAAATGATAAACTCTATCGTAACCAAGTCCTTGCAATTTAGAAAGTTGTTCGCTACTATTTACACCATTCGTTAAAAGTGGAAATAAAATGTACACACGCGAATCGGCACAAGACTTAAGTATTGAACCTTGAATTGATTGTGGTGTATCTTTCTGTACTTTCTTACCGCATGTACAAATCGTCGTCCCTACTCGACCATACAGAAGTCGTAAAAAATCATAGATTTCCGTCGTTGTACCAACAGTAGAACGAGCATTTTTTGAGAACCCCCTTTGCTCTATGGCTATAGCCGGCGGTAAACCACGTATGGCATCAACATCCGGTTTATTCATTCTCTCAAGAAACTGCCGTGCATACGAAGATAATGACTCGACAAAGCGTCTTTGCCCTTCTGCATATAATGTATCGAATGCCAAAGAAGACTTTCCTGAGCCGCTCACTCCAGAGACTACGGTTATCGCGTTTCGGGGTATAGTCACCGATACATTTTTCAAGTTATGTACACGAGCATTTTCAATAGATATAGCTTTGTGAAGCCGAGATGAAACACTCGATTTATCTATATCTTTTTTCTTGGAAACGGTTTTTGCCATATTTTTTTGTGAATAAACCGTAATTTACGAATGAAAAAGTAAGTAACGTACAATAAGAAATCAAGTGTGCAAAAAAAAAGCCGCCGTAACTGTTTGTGACGGCGGCAAAATATTATGAATTGCTTATTACTATTTTAGCGCAATACCAATACTTATTCGGTTTATCAAACCGATTTGAGCATTGGCAGTGCTAATAGCATAATCTATTTGTCCATCAAACATACCGGAAGTATAATTCAGACCAACACCACCTGAAAAACCAAAAGTGTCATGACCTAAATGATACCCTGCTCTGAGAGCTAATAGATTATTCCAGACATATTCGGTTCCAATGGCACCCTGCTCTTTAGCATCAGCCATCGTAATGAAGTCAGCAGCGACAGTCCATTTATGGTCTGCATCTTGGGCTGTATTATCTGTATTTTCTACAATACTCATCATATCAACTCCCATACCGGCACGGAATGTTAATGGTAACTGATACTGCGCACTGATAAGTGAAAAATCAACGGGTGCTGCATTCAATCCACTTACTAAGCTTTTAACTTGATTTAAGTCTTGCCCGGAATAATTTTGAGCCGGACCTAAATTGGACAATACAAAACCCAAACGTAATCCTTTCCAATCAGATTCGTATTTTGTACCAATATCAAAAGCAATTCCATTGGAACTAACATTCGAGAATGCTGAATTGATATATTTAAAATTTGCCCCAAAAGTAAACTCATTAGTGATTTTTCCGGCAAAAGAAGTCACTAAACAAACATCAGAAACGCTGTATGTTCGCCCACTGCCGGTTGGATCTTCAATTGTTGTAAATGGGATATCATTTGCACCGAAAGAGATAAGACCAAAACCAACACGATAGTCGCCTAAGGATATAACCCCCGAAGCAAAATTGTGGGAAAAGCCACCAAACCATTGTGAATAACTAAGATTTGCCTGATAGCCTTGCACAGAAGCTAAACCTGCTGGATTCCAAAACATTGATGTTAAATCATCAGCAATGGCAGTGTATGCCCCACCCATAGCTACCGCTTGAGCACCGATGGGAATTTTAAGAAAACTTACACCTACAACACCACTTCGCGTAATATCTCCTTGTGATGTTTGATAAATCGTTGTTTCCGATTTACTATTTTGAGTGATTAAAAAACCACATAATGCAATTAATGCAATTTTATATAAAGATTTCATAGTAAGTATCCTTAATTATTAATCAATTAATCTGAATGAACCAACAACAATAGAAAATGGAATTGATGTCTTTGCACCATTAGGCGTTTCGATAAGTGCAATCAATGATTGACTTGCAACGCGTCTTCCGCTTTTATTGCTTAAATCATAAATATCCATTGATTCTCTTTCAGGTTCAAATGCAGTCACTTCATCGTGCTCAATCGTATTTACTAATTCACCTGAAGTTGTATAAATTTTGATTGTACAACGTTTCGGTAAATTAGTGAAAAATACTTTATTGTCATAGCTGGATTTTTGGCTTTGATTGGTGACATAAAAAGGATTCGGCACGACACGCACTGAATTTTTGAGCATATCATCGGTGATTTCATTATCAGCCGGGATATTCGGGCGTACTTTCACCAAAATAAAAGCACTATCAACCGGTAAGCCAAGTGTTCCACCGTACATACTCAGAACTACTTTATCTCCGGGTTGGAAATCAACACGCTGAGAACTTGTTTTAGCAATAGGAGGCGCGGCGAAAACTTCACCACTTGATGATGTAAGGTGATTTCTACCACTCATATCAAGATAGAATTTAGCTCCATACACAGAAACTTGATTTACAAAATAAATCATTGAGTCTTTTGATCCGGCTGGCATATTCGTGACAGGTAAATAATATCTACCTTGACCTACTAATCCGGCACTTGTAGAACGACGTGTCGCTAAGCTGAAGTTTGTATTTACATTTGACCAACCATAAGAAGCCATATTAAAGGATAATATTGGCATTTGATTATCATCTAATTCACCATCAACCACCGGCAGAGTAACATGCGGCATTGTTTCCGGATAACGGAAATTTGTCACGGTTCCATCACTGTTTTGGCGATTAAAGCTGGTGATATTTTTTAAGTTAATGTTTAAATAAGGAACATCAACTTCATAGGTAGTTTGATTTGTTGAAGAACCAATGGTAATTGATTTCTTTTCTACACCACCGGGTAAAAATTCAAGTTCAAATGTGCCCGGTCCATAATTGTATTGTCTAAACCCTGCTCCGAAATTGATTCTTGACGGTTGACCATTACTGGATATGACAACATCAACCGGTTGTAAACTTTGACTAATTTGTTTTGCACTTGAAGAAGACGCAACAACACGAGCATCCACAGGATTTACTGAAGCGGCTATGTAAGCAGTGTCAGGACGAATGATTCCACCATATTGGCTGAGGTTCCAATCGAAAGAAAATGCTAATGTTTGTTTTGCTTCATTAACCATTTCTGATGAATAGCAAGCATTTGAAACAAGCGGCACAGTCGTAACTTTGCCTGTACGAGTCAAAATTCCTTTACCCTTCGGTGAACCGATTGAAATCAAATTACCTTGAACATCTCTATAATCATATGCTCTCAAAGCTCGGGTACCTGAAACATTATCTGCTGAATCTCTCAGCAAAGCGGCATTCTCAGAAAAGAAATCAGTAAAATCAGTATTACAAAGTCGTTCTTCATAATTTGTACTTCCTTCAAACAACAATTGATTTGTGGTCATATCCATAAGTTGAAAACCTAAAGTATATGCACCAATACTGACAAGATTCGGTGTCTGATTGGGAGTATCTCTCGAAGGATCTTCATCCACATTTTGCTGAAATGCGAATGGACGATTCACAAATGCCAAACGAAGTGTGTGACCTTCTTTTTCATTCATAAAGAGTTTATTAAATCGAGATTCATCAAGAACATGGAACTGGAAATTACTCAAACCACCAAGACGAGTATTATCAATAAACTCAATATCGAAGCGAGAATTCGGCTCTTTTGCAAATCCGCCTGACAAAGCCATAGATTTAATTTGGTTTTGTTCATTCACACCGGAATTCTCTTTCGGATTTGTACTTTGTTTATAATCGCCTTCATCATCAGATAGTAAGCGATAGAAATAATCAACATTATTAAAGATTCTTTCGGTTGCATCCAAATTTGGTGTTGTTGTAATATTACCATCATTATCATCATCACCAACATCAATAAATGTGCGATGATTTGTAATTGAATCCATGTATGGGAGAATATAATCTTGTGCTATTGCAGCACTATTCACAATACCGGAGTCAATTTGAGCAAATGTTATTGATGCAGTACCAGTATTCAGAAGCATAAATAAAGTATCCACTAAACGATTATATCGAGCCGCCGTTTCGGGTCTGAAGAGTGATTGATTCGTACCCGGAAGAATATTATTTCTCATATCATAAATAATATCTCGATTTTTCACTTTAGGCCAAGCAGAAGCATTATTATCCGGAACGATTTCTCTGTTGAACGTTGCACTCCACAGAGGTGCTTTATCCGCAAAAGCATCTTCTACTTTAATTATACCGTCAAAAAACTTCGCATATTGAGCATTATCATATGTTGAAAACAATTTATTCCATGGCGGTGTACCATAAGGAGAGAATAGACTTGATCCATTAGGAAAGCGACGAACAAGATATGTCGTTTGATTAATTTGTCTGACCACTCTGAAAGAATCAAAGGGTGCTAATGTTTTATCAAAATTCGGGCTGATTCTGGATTTTGCAAATGGTGACGGCAAAACCCAACGTGCAATCTGTTTCCATCCGAATGGACTTCTGCGTGCATTCGGACGATTATCTAAATCAAATGAATCCAAGTCATCTCTTCTTGCACGATAAAGCGTATAACCTTTAAAGTCCAAACCTCTTTCAAGATCATCATAAGACAACTCGGAAGTAGCATCCCACTGTATCTTTATTGCATTATTCAAACCGCGGAAACGAATATTTGCCGGATCCGGTGGTTTCGGAGCTTTAAAATTATTGTCATAGACAGTTTGAGCAAATGAGTCAATGCGAATCAAATCTCGTAAATCTTCTATAGTACCATCGGCATCGCCGCCTTTCGATGTTTTTGCAAGTACAAGACCAACAACAGTTCTTGCCGTATCACCGGGTTCCATAGTAAAAGGACCGCTCGCCATCATAAATCGCTTATCCCCTACTTCACCTTGTCCGTCCTTCTCTCCTTTACCGATAAAATCATAACGATTTTCATTTGTAAGAGGATCATTTTCGATAGGCCAGTTTTTGAATGTTCTTAGACCTAATTGCTCAGAATTGGAAAATACTCGTTTATCTTTGCGTATTCTTCCAATACTATCTTTTGATGCACCGATGAGAATTTGAGCCACTGAATCCTCATCCTGTCTCGGAGGTGCTTTTTTACCAATAACTACAGTTTTTACATAAGGATAAACAGCAGGACTTTCCAAGAAATCAAAACCTAAATAACCAAATCCTCGACCTTGCTCTCCTGATGTTCCTAATGACCACTGTACAGCAAGATTAAAATCAGGTTTTTCCGTTACAAATCTTGCATTATCATTTCGTGCCCCTATTTGGGAATTCGAAGTCAAAGCAATATCAACATCAAATACAGGTGCAATCCATGAATTATAAAGGGTATCGGTAGAGGTATTAATCATATTATATTTGATGAATATAAAATCCTTAAAATCACCAAATCCCCATGAATAAATAGTTTGCTCTGTTTGTACTCGTAATGGATAACCCTCACGTCTTCTCAGAGTTGCCCCGCCTTCGTAGCGACTCAAATCGGTATCTTTATAAGTTGTGAAGATATCTTCTTGAGAAATAAATGCAGGACCCTTTGGAAAATCTTCAGTTTTTCTGTTATTCTCATTTTGAATATAATATCCAAAATAGCGGCGTTCTTTTAATACTTCGGTATCTTTCGTATCCCAAAGTGGCCAATTCGGTCCATCTTGAGCATTAATCGGTACACCGGTTACAGGGTTAAAATCCGTAGAAAAATATACTCGATATTTAAGAATCTGAGAATTTTGAACATTATCACCGTCAGAAATCCTTCCGGGTACCATCCAAGAACGGCCTGAGTTCGGATTATAGGAGATGAGACATAATTTTCTTAATGAATCATCGGGAGTAAGGCGTTTTTGTGTTGCTAACCATATACCACCTGCAAAGATGTATTGATTTGTTGTACCGCGAGGCCAGATACCGCCTCCAACACCTTGCGCAATATTATAGCCGAATATCCCATAATTAGAATTATAAAATGAAATGCGGCTTACCTTATTTAATTGATTATCATAGACACCTGATGGCGTGCGCAATAATTCTTCATCTTGCTCTTTGCCTTTACTTCTGTCAATGTCTGCCCAAGCAATTACAGGAACAAAACACATCAACGTCAATAGTGCGAGAAAACGTCTAGTAATGTTGGTTTTCATATTTATCTCCTTTATATTAGAATCTTATCATAAATCCAAGATAAACTTGGCGTGGTGCTTGAAAGTTAGTTCTACGATTTTGGAAATCACTCACATATTGCAAGTATCCTTGATATTTTTCATCAAGTGTATTTTTTCCATCATTATTGGTATCAATTGTTGCATTATAAAGACGATCTTTGTAATTAGCATCAAATTGATTCGGTGCGGAGGATTCAGGTATAAATTCATTCGCCTCTTTATACCATATATCTCCGTTTAGAGATCCAGCATTGAGATTAAGTCCGTCTGAATCTTGGAGAGGATCATTTGTTCTCGGGAATACGGCTACGGCATTGACTAAATTTAAGAGATTATTCACATCAATGAAAAACTCTAAGCGCGTTTGAGCCATCAATTCTTCACCAAACCAATCAGCTAACATAAATGCTTTTGAAAAGCGTACATCAAGATCAAAACGCCCCGGTTGACGTGCAGAATTATTGTCTCCGATAGCATTACCACTTGCATTAAGAGGTGTAAAAGGTAAACCTGAACGATATCTTCCTGTAAAACCGATATCAACATTTTCTAAGGGATAAATACCCGCTATTGATGGACCTTCATTTTTTGCCCACACAAAATTCACAATTGCATTGATGGTATGCCTTCTATCAAAATTGGTTGCAAAATCTGTTAATGGAATAGTGCGTTCTAAAGTAAACACATCAAGTTGCAAATTACTGTTATCAGTAGCATTTGTTGATGTGGAGGTAACAGAAGCCAAAGTATAGTTAATATCGAAACCAAAATGATCTGTTGGTCTTTTTCTTAAAGTTAACTCAAGACCGCGAGATGAACCGTATTCTCCGCCTGAAAAGAAATAATAAGGATTTTCTGTATCTGCCACATACGCTAAACCGACAAGATTATAATCATCTTTGTAATATGCTGTCAAGTCAAATGCAAAATCATCACTCAACTGCAAATTATAAGCAACTTGGAACTGGTTCGTTCTTTGTGGGTCAAGATCCGGATTGCCGAGTTGAACATTTCCCCTTGCAAGATTGGCAGCAAACCCATCATACAAATAACTGAATAATGGTTTCTGATAATATATACCATACGATAAATTGATAATAGAACGTTTAGTAACAGGATAAGCAACGCTCACACGCGGACTAATCATAAACTTTGGTTTTGTATCTGCAAAAGCATCTGTACCTATATTCTCAATTGGTTGGAATCTGGAAAAATCAACACGGTGTCTTACATTTGCAGAAAAAGCATCAAAACGAATGCCCGGACTTACCACAATTCCTTTATAGGTAATCTGATCTTGAATAAAGATAGCAGCATCCCAAGGATTATATGGCTTACTGGTTTCTTTATAATAATCATTTGGGTTCTGGCGATCAATATCTGCATAAATATTACCATCGAAACGTGATGTATAAATATCAAAGAAACCATTTTCATCCCAAGGCAAGCTATTGCTGAATCTTTCAATATCAAAAGAATTAAATTCGAAACCTGTTTTGATTTTATGGCTTACTTCACCGGCTTTGATATCTAAATTATAATTACCGTCAACTCTTATATAATTCTGAAAACGATAATCTAATGCCCTTTCATTTCCGGTATAATCAAAGAATTGCGCTCTGCCATAAGGATTTCTTGATGAAGTTCTGTCTGTCTGTCCTTCAAAAAAACCTGTAATGGGATTTCTCACACCTTCATCACCCTCATAGACATCAATGGCTTTGTTTGGTTTATTTTCAAGCAGTTGTCCTTCTTCAAATGCTTTTCGATCTAATGGTTCGAACACCTCAATGCCGGAAAAGAAACCGGGATTATCAAAATTCGATCTTTTGGCAATTTCAGAGTTATTTTGATTATAAGACACAGTTACTTCGAAAAAGCTATTTTCATCTATCACTTGGTTAATACGTGCCATCAGATTATTCTGATAAGCATTGATAACGGCATTTTTTGCCAATCTTTCTTGAATTGCAAAATTTGTATCACCAACTGTGCGACCATTTTCTTGGCGTAAATTTAGTACTTGCGGACTTGTTGCATACAGCCAATTCCACCCTTGGGCTTCCCGCGAAGTAATACCGAGTTGACCACCAAATACCAAACTAAAAGTACCAAATGCAAGTTTGACACGACCTGTTAAATTATTAATCCACGATTGGTCATTCGGTATTTGACCAAGATTATTTCCCCAAGGATCAATAACACCTATACCATTATTATCAAATTCTGCATAAGAGTTTCTGCCGGAAATAAAGAACGTTGATCCTTCCAAACCGGGTAAAGGTCCGCCAAAATTAACATCAAAATTATTTTCATTTCTTCCCATAAACTGTAAACCATTATTTGCTTTACCCCATAAAGAAGGAATATCGGTTCTCCAACGGAAAAGACCTTCATAACGATCAGTATTACCGGTTTTGATAACAGTATTGACAACTCCACCAAGAGCATTACCATACTCAGCCGAGAAACCGCCTGCTATAACCTGTACTTGTTCAACACCAAAATTAGATACAGTAGGTGCTGTTCTTGTACCATTAGCGCCTAAACCACCGGTGAATTGATCTGACATATTTTGACCATCAACAAGCATTTGTGTGTTTTCCGGTCTTGAACCTCGAACAACGAAACCTGCACCATCAAGGATAACCCCGCTTGAAAGTGCCACAGCATTTTGAACGGATTCTACGGCAATCTTAGTATTGTCTGCTCCACTGCGTTCACGAATCGTTCCTTTAGTATCTTCACTGACAAGTTCTTTAAATTTATCTCCTAAAATAACAACTTCATCCGTTGTTTTCGATTTTTCTTCTCGGAGTACAATAGTCACTTCTGAAGTTTTATCGGCAGAAACAGTCACTTCATATTTCGTAGGCTTGAACCCAATAAATGTCGCTTCAAGCGTATAACTTTTTGCATCAAGTTTATTGATTTTAAAAGTACCATCAGCTTTTGATGTTGCACCACGTTTAGTCCCAAGAACCTTCACTGTTGCACCGGGAAGTGGTTTCTTTTTACTATCCAGCACCTTCCCTTCAATGGTACCATAGATACCTGCGCTGGCGATGGACGGTATTGCCAAAAGAACGGCAATCAGAATGAGTAATTTTTTTTGCATAATAACTCCACGCTATTTGTAACAAATTATAAGTTTGCTCGTTAGTTTCAAAAAAATCGGTCGGGCATTTGTTCAATGCTCGACCGTAGAATATACTGCTAAATACTATATAAATAAAGACATTATTTAATTACGACAAATGGTTTTGTTATGAACTGATTGCCTTGTTGTATTCTTGCTGAATACATACCTGCAGATAATGCCTTCAAAGATAACATAATTTCTTGAGAACTCGCATCGAGTACAGTATGAGAAAGAACGATATTGCCTAATTGATCCACTATATCCACAGACACGTTTCCAGTTTGATTGGTTACAAAATCTATTGCTACATAGTCTTTTGCAGGATTGGGGCGAATCACAATTGAGCTTGTTTCGGGTTGTTCTTGTACAGATGTAAGTGATTTATCTAAATTCTGGATAGCTATTTGTTCTGTAAATCCGACGGCTTGTGGCTGATAGAGTGTATTGCTAAGAACACTTGTCGGTACAACTTCTAAGTAAATAGAAGTTTCTTCCGTTGGCAATTCTGTATTTGTTACTCTATCACCCGGTACTACATCTGCCGAATATGCGATATACATGTGACCGTCAACCGTATTTGCCATAGATGGGAAAAGACAATCATTACCATTTGGAGTAACATTGACAGGCATTGACCATTGTGTAGATCCGGCAGGTTTGTGCGTGACATACACATGTCCATAATACCCTTTAATTGTTTGGTCCGCAATGCCATCGGCTGTAGTGTTCGTATCAATGGCAACATCTACGACATCACCTTCGACAACAGAGTTATATGTCAAATACAAAGTATTATCATTTCCTAAAGCTAATTGTGGATAACGGACTAAACCGGAATATCTCCGACGGCTAATGACATCCGTTTCATCAGGGACCATTGCCACCGGCGGAGAACAAATTCTGTAGCGTGTATCTGCGCCTTCTTCCCAATACCAAAAGCCTAATTTTCTGCCGGCATAAGCTTTAACATCATCAATATCATAAATAGTACCGCTTGTAATGACAACAGAATCACCATCTCGTGCTCCGTCGCGTATTACATAAGCAATCATCTCATTAAACACAAAATGTGCTTTACCATCATTATCAAGTATAACGTCAATATGATTTCCACAAGAAAGCAGCGTATCAGTATAGACCTTTACTGCATTACCACCAAGAGGATCATCTTCAACTCTACCATCGGTAAATTGTGGATTCATAGCTGCCAGAGGTTGTTCAGACCAGGATTCACCATTGTCTGTTGATTTTTTGAATGCGACCTGTAAACCTCTAGTTCCATAAACAGCAACCACATTATCACCATTAGCAGCAATGGCATATACATCACCGCCTTGTAATTGTCCTTCATCACTTAACAGTATTTCATCACCCCAACTGCGCCCTTTATCTGTTGAGCGACGATAAAAAAGTGAGGATGTTGAACCGGCAGCAACTTGATATGTATAAATCATATGAACATAATCTTTACCGTCAACAGCAATTCTCCCCCATAATGTTTCTCCCGGAGCGACTTCAATTTTCCTGTTTGGCGCAGAACCAAAACTTGTGGCATAAGTAAAGTCCATTGGAGTATGCGATGACGTACCAATACTACCATCTTTGAACTGAACAATATTGGGCCATCCTCTTCTTAAATCATTCTCTGTTTCTAACTTATCCCATGACTCACCCACATTTTGTGGATTTGCTCTATCTGTAACATCTACAATAGCATAGTGAGCACCACGAGAATCATTAAAACCGGAAGCACCGGGCTGCCCGGCAGTAAATTCACCGCGCGTACTATCTTTTGATGCCATCCAAAACATCTGTGCATAATAATTATCCGTACCCGGCTCCTTGGAAACAACCACACGCTCCGGCATACAAGCATTTGTTTGAAAGTCATAATAGGTATAACCCAGTTTTATACCTTTAGGGGCTTCACCAGGACTAAGAAGAGTGTTTGTAGTTGCTTTCTTTGTTGGTACACCGATACTCAATTTAGATTTCGCAACACTTTCTTCAACTCTAGTTTGATGTGAAGGAATCGAGTGCTTGGGGGTTGTTAGAACAATGTTCTTTTGTGCAGGCGCATTCATCGCCGTAGCGAAGAGGCAAACAGCCCCTCCGAGAAGAGTATAGACTCTGTTCATTCGTCAGCTCCACTTGACTATTAAAAAATTAATTATGAATTATTTTTCAAAAATATAAAGTCTAAACTATACAACCAAATATTTAGGTGATATTTAGTGTCATAGTTTAATTTGCAGACCATATGCTAATGCAATCATAACATTCGATTGTAATGATTTGCCTGTCTGACGACCTTCACGTATAGAGAAAGTTTTTCCTTCAGCTCCGATTGTTAAGGACAAAGTAGAATTAACTTTATATTCAGCATAGGAACGAGCAAAAATGATTGGACCACTTCCTGCAGCACCAATACCACCGGCAAGATTAATGGCAATATCTTGAGTATTAAGAACAGCTTGTTCGATAAATGCGCCTCCCCAATAGAGCGAAACAGTATTGTCATTATTGACGGATTCCTGATTTACATTATCAACAGGCACAGTGTTACCATTATCCTCTTTCCCGAGTAAGGTCATATTTTTGGAGAATCTATGCTCTTTTCCAGCAATTATTCCGGATGATGGTTCGGTATTTGCACCATTACCAATGGTCTGATAGGCATAGGTAAACCCAACCTGCCCCATTTCCAGTCCAACCTTTGTTCCTTCTTTTACATCATAGCCTATGCTCTGTGAAAATGAACTTGCATTAACTGAACTATTGTTTCCATACACAAATCCATTATTGAGAAATGATCGGATATGTACAGCGGCTTTGTGTTCACCGGAACTCATAAACTGATTTACAGAATGTTGATTTTCCGAATCTTCATTGTTTTTTTGAGCGGTCGCCACTACTTCGGTATTTTGGGTACTTTGTGCATTTGCTTGGTTCAAAGCTGTCGTACGTATAATGCCTATAGATTCATCCTTCACTTGACTCTTTCCTTCAAAAGAAGATTGTTCTGGCGAATGTGCCAACATCATAGTAGCAGGAATATTTGCAATTGCGACGGAAAAAGGAACAAAAATATCATCATTATTCTTTGGCACCTCAATATCGGCAGTCATATCAGTAACTGCAAGTTGCTGAACATCGTCTGAGAATAAAGTATCATTAGTTTGCAACATACTTTTTTCTGTTTGGCGTAACCGGTATTGCTTTTTGTGATATGCATCTATTCGCACATTAGTCAAATTCTTAAATTGCAATGGGTTTGAGGTTGATTCATCATTTGCATTGTTCACTGCAAGAACTGTATGTGAAATATCAGATAGTTTCAAATCTGTCACTGAACTTAGCATTAGAATGAACAAGACAACAAATGCAGCTATACGCGGGATAAAACTCTGATTGCGCTTTTTCCTAATAATTCCGTCGTGTCCATGGGGCGCAACTTTGGGTAATTCTAACATCAACGAAGCAAATATAGCGCGCTCTGAAGCAGAAATAGTTTCATCATCTAATAATAATTCCGGCTCATCTTTCATCGCAATATGTAATGAAATTGCGAGATTAAATTGCTCTTTTGCGAGAGGATTTTCAGAAAGAATTGTCCGTAAAGTACAATCTTCTTCCGCTGAAAGCGATCCATCAAGATACTTGGAAATGAGAATGTCAAACATCATATTGCTCCTCCATCACCGGTGCTAGTATTTTGCGGAGCAACAATCTGGCTCGGTGTACTCGTACTTTGGCTAATGACAAATCACTACCAATTATATCGGCAATTTCTTGATATGAATATCCTTCATATTCACGAAGTATGAGGGCTTCTTTGAGAACATAGGGTAATTGGGCTAATGCATTGTGAATCACCTGCTGTATGCCGAAATCTGCAATGTTTTGCTTTTGATAAACATGAAGTTCTTCATTGAACTCATCATGTGATTTTCGGGAGCGAAGAGCATTGTAACAGACCCTCCGCGCAATAGTATAAACCCATGCATTGAAATTATCACCACGACATTCCAAACGATGTTCATAAACTCGGATAAATGTTTCTTGAAGGGCATCTTGCGCAGCCGCATGATCATTGAGCATTCGTAAACAAAATCTCAGTATATTTTTCGCATAAAACCTATATAACACTTGAAAGGACTCAACATCCCCTTCGCAAAAACGCTGTACGCGCTCGCTTAATTCTATAGGGGGTAATTTGTGTTGAGCTTGTGACATAAACTTCGATCTATTTGTTACGCTAATGAGAAAGACACATGATTTATAGAATGGTTACAAAAGTTAAAGAAATTGCTCCAAACGTATTAAAGCAGCCCGCACAGAATCCGCAAGTTGCTGATTCTGTTGATTGTTATTTGCGTCCAAAGGCGTGGAGATACTTTCTTGTGCTCTTAACTCCTTATTTTCATTCTGTACTTGTTCTAACAATATATCTTGTCTTGATAACTTTTCTGTTAATACTTTCAGTTGTTCAGCTAAAGATGACGCTTGAGCCAATGCTGATTTTTTTTCAGATTTCAAAAAATTAATTTCATCATTTACGAGAGACATTCTACGTTTTACCGCGATTAATTCATTGTGCAAATCAGTGTCATCCTCACTAAGTGTAAGCGGATTAATATGATCATTTCCTTGTTCGGTAGATTGAGACATTGCAGACTTCAGCGAGGTGAGTTTTGCGCTAAGTTCTTGAATTGATTTTTCTTTTTGATGTAATAGCAACTCATCAGAGGAGCGTTCACGTGTCAAATGTATCATTTGCTCTTTCAAACGTGTAGTATTCGCATTCTCTTCTTCCAGTTGTCTTACCAGACTATGAATTTGAACTTTAAGGTCAGCTATCTCCTCTTTTGCTTCGCTGTATTTTGCTTTCTCTTGAACAATATCTTTTTGTAATCTTTCAATGGTTAAGGTTGTTCGTTCTTGGGAATTGTTCTTTTCTCCAACCAAATCGGATATTTGCTCCAGATAACTATCTCGTTCATCTCTAAGCTGGTTAAAAAGAGTAAGTATCTCGGTTTTCTCATTTTCAATGAGTTTTTTTTCCGCAGACACCTGATCAAATAATAACTCTTGTGTTCTCAATCGTGTTTCAAGTTCTTTATTCTTAGACATAAAATGAGCTTCTTTTTCCGTCATTTCCAATCTAATCGTTTCTATCTGATGTATCAAACCTTGGGCTGTATCGTCGCGTTCTTTTTGAGAAGTATCCAAATCGGAAGTAGCAGCAACAAGAGCTTCCTTTGTTTGCAATAATTGATGTTCAAGTGTATGAATTTTCGCAACTAAACTATTATTCAAAAGTTCTAATTCTGCGATTGTTCTTGTTAATTCTGTTCTGCCTCGGTCCATCGCCGTTTTTTCTTCTTCCGACATAGTGTGCAGTTCTTGTATTTCTGCCTTCAATGCTTCGATAGTGGTTCGCAACTCCGTAGAATCCATTTCGACAAGAGTATTCTTACTGTAAAGTGATGATAACTCAATATCTTTGGCCGCTAACTTTGAATCGAGTATTGCACGCTGATTTTCAATATCGCTAAGTGCATTTTGCACCGATTCTAATGACTTTTGTGCCAAAGCCAATTGATTTCCTGTTTCTGTCAATTGATGTTCAGAAATGCGTAACTTATCTTCTAATTCGGCATTATGTTTACGCAGCAATCCCATATCTTCAGTATTGGATTCTCTTTCATGCTTCAACTCACTCAATTCAACTAACAATTTTTCATAGGATGAATTGACAGCCGATAGTTTTTCCGTCAACAACCATACTGATTGTTGCTCTTTTTGTACCAATTGTTGTAACTCTCTTTCATTAGTTCTCGACAGCACTAATTCTTCATCGCGTTGTGCAATTATCTTCTGAGATTCAATCAATTGCGCAGAATAATCATCTAAAGAACGTAATTGTTCCGCTATCTGTTGCTCATATTCGCGTGCGGAACGTAATTGTAAATGTAAACGTTCCTGAACCATAAGTTGTTCATCTACTTTGCGTTGCAGTGATTCAATTTGTCTGTCTCTATCTGATTTATCCGTTTCAAGATGACTATTGATTCTTTTCAAATCTAAAATCTGCTGCGTATATGACTCAATACTCTCTTGTTGAACCTTATGCAGGCGGCTATATTCTTTCGCTTCTTCGTGGGTTTGCAAAAGGATATTTTTTTCTTGTGTCAATTCTTCTATGGCAACTTTGAGTGATGCGATTTCTTCTTTCTGTTTGGGTATATCGAAGAGTTTACTTTCAGCTTCAGCACGCTCATTTTTAAGTTTCTGTATTTCATTAAGATGATGATTAACATCGGCATTCTTTCTTGCCAACTCTTTGCGCATTATCTCAAGATTTTTTTCAAACTCCAACATTTCATTGAGTTTTTGAGACAAAACTGCATTTTCTGATTCAAGCGACTCAACACGCTTAACGATAGTTTCTTTTGCCGTCAATGCGACAGTAATGTCCTCAATACTTTTTTTCAGTCCTTTATTTTCATCGCTCAGCAGAGTCAGTTGTTTCAATGATTCAGAAAGTCTTGTAAGATTTTCACCTGCTTGAGTTTCCAAAACACGATACTGTTCTTCCAATTCACTATGGGCACGCTTGTCCACCGATACAGATTCCATATCCTGTCGTAACTTATTCATTTCATCGCGAGTTCGGCGTAACTCATCAAGTATTATCTCTTTATCTTTGATTGCTTGTTGCAAAGACGATGACAAAGTATGATTTTCATTACGTGTAGCTTTAAGTATATCGGCAGATGCGTTTACCGATGTCCATAGTTTTTGGACAGCTGATTCTAAAGATGGATGTATCATTGTGTTCTTTGAGTATTGGTAGTCATTTTGGCAAAATTACGGCTAAAAACGAAGGCAACATGTAGTATTGCAACTAAAAGCAAACTTATTCAAAGAATCAATCATGGATTGGAATCATGGTAAGCATCTCAATTGTATGGCTTTAGATTAGAATATCGTTATGACAAAATTCTATCATCGAAGAAAAGAAGCAATTCCATTTTTGCAATCATCGGTCATTCTGGTAAATGCATTCATTGCCGAAGCATAGCGCAAACCGTCTTCTAATGACATACCATGTAAATTGCGCAACATTTCCTTTGTAATCATCAGCGACGATGCACTGTTTTTTATGAGTGTCTGTGCTAAAGTATCTACTGTGTCATCCAATAAATCATCATCCACGACATGAGTTATCAAACCTATACGTTCGGCTTCCATTGCAGAAATATTTTCTGCTGTCAATAACATATTTCTCGTTCGGGTATCCCCTATTTTCTTAAGCAAATAGACCATAACAATTGCGGCGACAAAACCGATTTTTACTTCTGAGTATCCAAAGAGAGCTTTATCTTTGCCCGCAACAATAAAATCACATACACTTGCCAGACCGCAACCTCCGGCAATTGCCGCACCATGTACTTTGGCAATAACCGGTTTGGGGCATGTATAAATAGTATGAAATGTTTCTTGCAATAAACGAGAATCTGCAAAATTATCAATAATTGAATATTCAGATATTTTTTGCAAATATTCCAAGTCTGCACCTGCACAAAATGCTTTACCTGCACCTTCCAAAACAATAACGCGAACACTATTGTCAGAAGATAATGTTGTAAATATTGCACGAAGCTCAGTTAATAATTCTGCATTGAGTGCATTCCTTTTTTCAGGACGATTAAGTGTTATTCTCGCAACTGATTCATTAATACGAAGTAGGATTGTATTCATACATTAGAAAATAAATTAAGCAACAGTACCGATATAAATATAAGCAATACCGCCTGTCACAGGTGTATAAGATATATGTGAGAACTGACCTGTTTTATCCATAATATTCACAAATTCTTCACGGCAAGGAAATTGTGCAGATGTTTTTTGTAAATAGGAATATGCGTCCTTTTTTCCTGTTAATATACCACCGATGATTGGCAATATGTGTACGCTATACCATTGAAAGATTTTTCCAAAAACTCCATTGGGTTGTCCAAATTCCAATACCACAACTTTACCGCCGGATTTTACGACTCTTGCCATTTCTGCAAGCCCTTTCATAGGGTCATCAACATTACGAATACCAAAACCGATACTTGCAATTGAAAATGTATTATCAGAATATGGTAAATTCATCACATCGGCTTCTTGAAATTCTATAGAAAGTCCATTTTTTCTTGCTTTGTCCGGTGCAGAGTGCATCATTGGGCTGCAAAAATCAGTACCCAGCAATCTACCTGTTTTCCCTACCGCCTTACCGAATGCAATAATTAAATCCCCTGTTCCTGTTGCGCAATCGAGTACGGCATCACCTACCTTTGCGCCGGATAATGTAACCGCTTTTTTTCTCCAACGATGATGAATGCCCGCGGAAAGTACTGTATTGGAAATATCATATTTGGGTGCAATTTCGCTAAACATTGCACGAACAGCTTCACTCATACCTACATTCCTTTTATGTTTTTTGTTTTTTCTTTTTTGCAGCCGGAAATAATATATTATTCAGTATCAATCTATAACCCGGTGAATTTTTATGAAGATGTAAATCTGTCGGTGGGTCACCGACTGCATGTTGATAATCTTCTGGATCATGACCTGTGTACCATGTAAATGTGCCGCGCCCAACCGTTGCATGAATATATTTCACTTCTTCAGTGCCTTCACGCTCCGCCAATACTGTCACATATTTTTTTAACAATGATTTTCTAAATGATGTTGTTTGTCCTAAATATCCGCGCACAACATTCACATGACATTGCGTGAGCATTGTAGGCACAGGATCGTATTTTGCAGAAAAATCAAATAATGTAAAATAATCATTTTGCGGCTGGGCAATCATCGTTGGTCCCACATCTATATCGGAGAGCACAACATCATAAGGGTTTTGTGATAAAGTGAAGTTTTCGAAAGCTAATGTACGTGAGAAATCTAACTTCTGCTGACAATTCGGATCAGCCGGATCACCATCATACATTTCCTCACAAATGTCGGTATTATGCGCTGCCAAAGCAATATCGAAGGAATCTGTGCCGCGACACATTGAAAACATAAATCCTCCGGCAAGAACATATTCACGTATTTTTTCCGCTACTGCTCTTTTAAGCAATGATACTTTGGCAAAACCTAATTTTCGAGCCGTACTTTGCAAAAGTGTCACTTGTTGAACATACCAAGGCTGTGAGCCGAAGGCAGCAAAAAATTTACTGTATTGACCTGTAAAATCCTCATGATGCACATGCAGCCAGTCATAATCTTTTAATTTATCTTGCAGAACTTCTTCATCCCATAATTTATCATATTTGACCTCAGCATATTCCATTGCAAGAGTCACAGCATCATCCCACGGCTTATATCCGGGTGGAGTATAAACAGCAATTTTCGGTGGTTTTTCTAAACGTACAACATCTGTATTATTCTCTTCACTTTGCACTTCGGCATAAATTTTTGCTGATTTACCGCCATCAACTTGCTCAAAAGCCACTCCCCTTATGCGGCATTCCGCAGCAATCTCATCGGTATAATCGAGCATAAATGAACCACCTCTATAATTCAACAACCAATCCGATTTTGCTCCTTTTGTTAATGCCCAATAGGTCAAACCGTATGCTTTCAGATGATCCGTTTGTGTCAAATCCATCGGTATAAGCAACTTCTGTGCACTACATGTCATTGCCGAAAGTATGCTCAAAAGTGCTATGATTATATGCTTATGATATGGGAACATAGTAATTTTTGCTATGAGAGTATAAGTTTCCCGAGAACGTGAAAACCGTAAAATGATTGTATTTTTGCATTAGTTTCTACACACATAGGTTTTTATGCGAATTTCTTTTACCGGATTATTAACGATACTTTTCCTGTTTGCCACGGCACTACATATAACTGCACAAACTAATCTGACAATTGCACAAACAAAGTCAAAGCGCAAAGATGTTCGATGGGCTTCACAATTGATTTATGTTACCGGCTCATGGAAAGAAAATGGTCCTTTTAGTGCAGAGCAATTACTTGGTCGTCCTTCATTACAATCATTTGTCGGTACAAGAAATCCATGTGCTTGGACTTCCGATAAAGAAATAAACGATGATGAATCCATCCGACAAATCTCAAATTCAGATGATGTGATTCGAGTTGCTTTCGATTCCGCACTCTTGGCTAAACAAGTTGCTGTGGTTGAAGCATTCAATCCTAGTGCTGTAACCCAAATTACTCTCTTTTCTGAAGCAGGTGAAAGCCAAGTTGTCTATTCAGCAAAACCCTCAATGCGCGGCAAAAATGGCAGAATACTCTGTGTGTTTTTTCCACAAACATCTTTTCCCGTCATCGAAGCCGAAATTCGCTTACAAACTTCTGCATTGCAGGAATGGAACCAAATTGATGCCATTGCAATCAGCTCTTCTACCGACAGTGTACGCGCAGAAATTCTCACAGTATCCTATGCTGATAAACTTTCCATCACCCCGCTCGATGGAGCAATCAATTCGGAATATGGAGAAACTGCTCCCGTCATATCACCCGATGGGAAAGAATTATATTTTGCTCGCTACAAACACCCCGATAATATAGAAGGGTCTTCTGCAACAGATATATGGTTCAGCCAAATTGCTCCCGACGGAAAAACATTTTCCGCACCTGTCAATCTTGGAGCACCGCTCAATGATGTGCATCCCAATTTTGTCTGCACTATCACGCCTGACGGCGGAGCCATGCTTGTGGCGAATGAATATGTCCCCGGTTTGGCGCCAAAACATGGGGTCTCACTTTCGATGCGCACACCCGAAGGTTGGAGCTTCCCCAAATTACAAAATGTTCTCAAAGACTATAATCGCTCGCGTCAAGGACATTATTGCATCTCATCAGATAGAAAAGTCTTACTCTCTTGCTCCGAACGCGATGATACAAAAGGTGGATTAGATATATATATCAGCTTTCTCGAACCCGATTTAACATGGTCAGAACCTATAAACATTGGCGCAGCTCTCAATACTGCCGGCAATGAATCTACTGTCTTTTTAGCACCCGACACAAAAACATTATTCTTTTCCTCCAATGGCTATAATGGCTATGGCGATAATGATATATATATATCAAGACGCTTAGACTCTACATGGAAAAAATGGTCACAACCTCTTAATCTCGGAAAACAAATAAATAGTGATAAATGGGATGGATATTTTTCTATTGATGCTGCTGCTAAAATTGGCTATACTGTCTCCTCTCCTTATGATAACCCAAACAATCAAGATATTTACAAAGTCACTATACCCCCTGAATTACCTATTGACCCCGTGGCTTTGGTTTCCGGTTCTGTTATTGATGCTAAAACCAAACAGCCCGTCCAATCCGAAATATTTTTTGAAGATTTATTAACAGGTAAACAAATCGGCTATGCTCAAACAAATGATATAACACAAGATTATCACATTGTACTGCCTGTGGGAAAATATTATGGATTCAGAGCTAAAGCAAATGGATATATTTCTGTCTCTGAAAATATTGATTTACGAACTTTAAAACAATTTACAACAAAAAAGGTTGATTTGTCATTAATACCCGTTGAAAAAGGACAATCATTTTCTTTAAACAATATTTTCTTTGATTTTTCAAAATCTGACCTAAAGCCAGAATCTATACCCGAGTTACTCCGTTTGGCGGAAATGTTAAACAATAACCCAACACTAAAATTAAAAATATCCGGCCATACCGACAATATCGGCAATGATAAAGCAAATAAAAAATTATCCCATGCAAGAGCTCGTGCTGTCGGCAATTACTTAATTTCTCAAGGTATATCATTTACACGATTAGAAATTATCGGGCTTGGTTATGAAGCGCCACTCGCAAGCAATGATTCGGAGTCGGGACGTTCACAAAATCGAAGAGTAGAATTTTTAATTTTGGATCATTAGTCTTCGCTTTTTCATGACCGACTACAAGTAAAAATCATATTTCACGCAAATAATATTGAGCGAAAATACAAAAGGGTTCCTCTTTGTGAACCCTTTTATTTATGAAATAATATGATACATTCATGAATATGTTAATAGCGTAATAATTCTTCGACGGCTTGCCGTACTTTGGCAGCATTGGGTAATACTGCTTTTTCTAATGTGGGTGCAAATGGTGTGGGCGCATCGTAGGCAGCTACTCTTTTTAGCGGAGCGTCTAAGTATTCGAATGCTTTGTCGGCAATGCGTGCGGCAATCTCCCCACCAAAGCCGGCAGTAAGCGATGCTTCATGGGCAATGACCACACGACCTGTTTTGCGTGCCGATGCAAGAACGGTTTCTTCATCGAATGGAACAAGAGTGCGAATATCCACGACTTCGACTTTATAGCCATGCTCGACGGCAAGATTTTCGGCTGCTTCTAAGGCAAAATGTACCGCGCTGCCATAAGCAATAATGGAACAATCGCTGCCCTCACGCACAACCCGCGCCTTACCTAAGGGTATGCTATAATCGCCTTCGGGCACTTCTTCTTTGATTTTTCGGTATAGTCCTTTATGCTCATAGAACACGACGGGATTATTATCGCGAATGGAGGCAATCATGAGTCCTTTGGCATCGGCAGGAAAAGCAGGACAAACGACTTTGACGCCGCTGGCATGAGCAAACCATGCTTCGGAATTGCGGGAGTGGAAAGGATTAGCTCCCACGCCGCCGCCGGAAGGACCACGCACGACCATTGGCACACCCATTTGCCAACGATATGCGGTGGTTCCAGCCACATTGACTATCTGATTGAATCCGCATGTGACAAAATCCATGAACTGCATTTCGGCTATGGGGCGCATACCATTGAGTGCGGCACCGATGGCAGCACCAACAATGGCAGCTTCGGAAATGGGACTGTCCACAATGCGCGTTGCACCGAACTCATCAATAAATCCTTTGGTGAGCTTGAAAGCCCCACCATAAATGCCGATGTCTTCACCGAGCATAAATACCGAAGGGTCGCGCCTCATTTCGGTGCGAATGCCATCCGCTATTGCTTCTAAATATGTCATTATTGCCATAGTATTTCTCCTAATTATTTTTTACGACCTTCAAAAACGAACAGTTAATCTACAAAAACAGAACGATAGCCCTCTTCCGCAGCAGGGAATGGTAATTCGACCACTTCATCAATGGCATTGCGCAATTCTTCTATAATATTTTGGCGGAGTGCATCAATATCTTCGCGAGTCATGATTCCCCATTCGATGATTTGGTTTTCATAGCGAATGACGGGGTCTTTTTTCTGCCAATATTCTAATGTTTCTTTGGGCACATAGAAAAAATCATCATGTTCTGCATGTCCTCTCATGCGCATGGTCACACATTCGATAAGTGCGGGACCTTGTCCATTGCGAGCTTGCTCCACAGCTTTTTTACATGTTTCATAGACAAGTTCAATATCGGTGCCGTCCACAGTGATGCCATAGCATCCATAGCCGAGGGCGCGATCGGAAAGCTTTTCACAGGCATATTCTATATGTGATGGCGAAGAGTACGCATATTGATTATTTTCGATGATGAGAATCATGGGTAATTTTTGGACGGCAGCGAAGTTGATGCCTTCGTGACTTTCACCCGTTTGAATACCACCATCGCCGATATAGGTCATGGTGACGATATGTTCACCGCGCATACGTGCCGCCATTGCATATCCTGCCGCTACGGGAATCATGGAACCGAGATGAGAGATATTGCCATAAATGCGTTTATCGGGATCGGCATAATGTCCGGTGCCGTCAGTGCCGCGCATCCTACTACCCTCTCTCGCCAATTGATTGAGCAATAAAGTGCGGGTATCTTGCCCAAAGACATAATGTCCGCCGATATTGCGGTGCATGGGGAAGAGAACGTCTTTATCGCCCATAGCATAGGCACTTCCCACAGCCGTTGCCTCATTGCCTATTTGAGAATAGACACCGCCAAAAGCCCTGCCCTGCCTATTGAGTCGCTGCATGGCATAATCATATTCTCTTGCTCGAATCATCATAGTGAGTATGATGCGGCGTTGGTCATCGGTGAGTAAATCGCTGCGAGTTAAGGCGGGAATAGTCGCTTCGTCATTTGCGCTGACGGTCTGTTTTTCTGGAGTCTTTTTAGCCATAATTTTATTGATTTATTATTTGTTTTTCATAGAGTTACACCACCGGAGCGCAGCCCCTTAGCGGATGGATGCGGTGATGAATACAGAGCAAAAATACCGCAATAAATTCACATATCCATCGTATGGATGTTTGGGGCAATGAATCAAGAAAAATTTTATGTGGTATCTGTCGTCAAAGACGCTTTTACAAAAAGAACATAGGTAGATAACATGCCCTCAAAGAAACAAAGTATAGAACAAATGACGAATGAGATACTTGACATACCGGAAAAACTTACCATTTTACCATTGCGTGATGTGGTGCTCTTTCCGTATATGATCTATCCCGTGCTGATTGGCAGACCCAGCTCATTAAAAGCGGTCTCAGATGCTATGGAGCGCAATAAGTATATTTTCGTGACAGCACAGCAAGATTCAACTGTCAATGAACCGACAATGAAGGACTTGTATAAATATGGTACAATAGCAAAAATTAATCAGGTGCTGCGTTTACCAAACAATTTACTTAAAGTGCTTGTTGAAGGTGTATATCAAGGAAAAATCATCAGCCCTGTGCGCAATGCAGAGCGATTGGAAGCAAAAATCGAAATTATTACGCCGATTGTTGAACACAGTAAAGAATTTGAAGCCATTTCACGCAAAACGAATGCTTTATTTGCGCAATATGTGCAAGAAAATGATAATATTCCACAAGAAATACTGGCTACATTTGAAAATCAGGATAGTCCCGTTAAGCAATTATTTTTTGCTGCAGCAAGCGTGCATCAAAAAGTAGAAAACAAACAAAAAATACTTGAAAAATCCCCGTTCATCAAACAATATTATGAACTGTTCTCAATATTGAGCAGTGAAATAGAATTATTGAAAATTGAAGAAGAGATTGAAACTAAAGTCAATGGTTCAATGCAAAGAACACAAAAACGCTTTTTTATACAAGAGCAAATTCGTGCTTTGCAAAATGAACTTGAAGAAGATGATGAAGCAATTCCCGAATTGGCTTCATTAAAAGAAGCATTGGAAAAAGCAGGTTTACCCGAAGAAGTAAAAGCCAAAACACAAGAAGAATTCGACAAATTGAAAAAGACTTCACCTATGTCGCCGGAACATAGTGTTTTGCGTTCTTTTTTAGAAACAATTGCATCGCTGCCTTGGTCGGTATCCACAGAAGATAATCTAAATATCAACCATGTCAAAGCAATTCTCGATGAAGATCATTATGATTTAGAAAAACCCAAAGATAGAATTTTAGAATATATTGCCATCTTAAATTTGGTTGGTGAAATCAAAGGACAAATATTATGCTTGGTGGGTCCTCCTGGCGTAGGAAAAACATCATTGGCACGCTCTATTGCAAGAGCATTAGGGCGTAAATTTGTGCGTATATCTCTGGGAGGTGTGCGCGATGAAGCCGAAATACGAGGTCATCGTCGTACCTATATTGGTTCAATGCCGGGAAAAATTATTCAATCAATGAAAAAAGCAGGTACCGTTAACCCTGTTATATTACTTGATGAAGTGGATAAAATGTCCAATGATTTCCGAGGCGATCCCGCAGCGGCTTTATTGGAAGTTTTAGATCCCGAACAAAACTCGGCATTTAATGACCATTATCTTGAAGTGGATTATGATTTATCAAAAGTGTTGTTTATTACGACAGCCAATGTCAAATATGACATTCCTCTCCCCTTACTTGACCGTATGGAAGTGATTGAACTTTCCAGTTATCTGGAGGATGCCAAAGTTGAAATTGCGCAACGTCATATTTTGCCAAAAATAATTAAAGAATTTGCTTTGGACAATGTACAATTGGATTTTACGCGCGAAGCTATTATTAAAGTAATTCAAGAGCATACACGTGAGGCAGGTGTACGAAATTTGGAACGCGAATTATCTTCTGTTCTCAGAAAATTAACCCGAGAAATTATTACACAATTTACTACTCAAGGCAAAAAAGGGAAAAAAGCATCAAATGATGCTCAAAATGCTCCATTTGCGGAACAATTTAACAAATACATTGAAAATAAAAAATTCACTGTGGCTGAGGCGGATATTGATCGCTTATTAAAAATCAGTAAATTCAAACGCAAACCGGAAAAATTACAAGATAAAATTGGCGTTGCAACCGGCTTGGCTTGGACAAGCGTAGGAGGTGATACCCTGCCTGTGGAAGTTTCCATGATGCCCGGCAACGAGAAATTAACGCTCACCGGCAAATTGGGTGATGTCATGAAAGAATCAGCGATGGCTGCACTTACGTATGTACGCTCGGATTGGGCAAAACTTGGTGTTCCCGAAGATTTTTCTAAATCAAAAGAAATTCATATTCATGTTCCCGAAGGTGCAATACCCAAAGACGGACCAAGTGCCGGAATTACTATGACTATGGCATTGGTCTCTGCTGCTTCCGGCAGACCATTATGCGGTGATGTAGCCATGACAGGCGAAGTTACTTTGCGCGGCGATGTATTGCCAATTGGCGGATTGGGAGAAAAATTGTTGGCAGCAAGACGTGAAGGCATTAAAACAGTTTTAATTCCAAAAGAAAATGAAAAGGATTTAGTGGAAATCAGTGATGTAATTCTTAAAGATTTAACAATCGTTCCGGTAGATTCAATACTTGAGGCATTACCTATAGCATTGCGTGACAGAGGCGAATCAGATAATAAGCCAACAGTAGCGAAAACAAAAAAAAATGTTCAGAAGAAATAAGAGTTAATCATGTCCGATAGCATTTATGTCATAAAATTCGGCGGTGCTGTTTTGCAAAACAAACAAGGTTTTCAAAGCATGGCACGTATTATTGCTTCATATTCATCGTGTAAGTTGCTTGTTGTAGTTTCTGCATTTTCGCGATCTACGAGAATGTTAGAGCGTGCCGCACAATATGCCGAATCGGGACAACAAGAATTAGCATTAGCAACAGCACAAACAGTTATTGATGAACATATAACAATATCGCGAGAGATTCTGCAATCGGAGCAAACAGCAAGTGCATTGCATCATTTAGTGGTTGAAGGTGCCGGAAAAATTCGTGAATTATTACGCGGTGTTGCCATAACAAGAGAGCTTACCGCACGAACTCGCGATTATATTTTAAGCTATGGTGAATATTTTGCATTGCATATTGTCAAACATTTTTGTTTGGAACAACAATTGGCAGTAAAAATTCAAGATGCCACTTCATTTATTATTACAGATTCAAACTTCGGTTCTGCAAAACCGATAGAAGAACCGACAAAAAGGCGCATTCAATCTCAAGTGTTACCCGCACTCCAACAAGGTTCGATAATTCTTACTCAAGGTTTCGTCGGTGCGGATATTCATGGCAATATTACAACAATGGGCAAAGAAAGCTCCAATTATACAGCAACATTTATTGGATCTTTATTACAAGCAAGGGAAGTCTGTATTTATACTGATGTGAACGGTATATGCACTGCCGATCCGCATATTATCCCCGATTGCTCAACAATTCCGGCATTATCGTATAAACAAGCACTTTTAGCCGCGCATAATGGTTTGAAATTATTATATCCGACGATGATTGAACCATTAGTTGAACATAATATTCCTTTGCGAATTAATAATGCTTTGCATGAAAACTCCGAAGGTACATTAATTACCAATAATGAAAGCAAATTTGAAGGAATTATTTCTGTGCGTCATCTTGTTGGCGCTGCATTGACACCACATTTTACCACAGAAATGTCCATCATCACATTTATCGGTATTCCTGCGGATAAAGTCTTGAATGTTCTTCGGGACTATAATAGCGAACAATGGAATACAATTCCTTTTTCCTTGCATCTTGATTCTTCCGGTACCGTACAAACAATCACATTACCGGCATCGAAGGTGCATGATGTTTTACAATTTTCTTATGCTACAATTTTCGGAGACAGATAATGAAAGTACGTCACGACAAAATGAAAAAAGATGAAAGACCCATAGAGGGTGAAACATATAATGTCTTTAATGGAGAAACACCTTTATTTCAAGCAGTTATCAAAGAATACTCAGGTGCATGTTGGGCAAAAATTGCCGTACAGAAACCACTTTCATCCGCCGTTGAAAATGTATATAAATGCGGTGATGAATTTGATATAAAAGTGGCATCATACCGCTACGAAAAGCAATAATATATCATGCCGAAGTAAGCAGTGATTGCAATGGTTGCCGAATCAATGAATAATTATTCTGTATTTTCTGTTCAATGACTTGATATTGTTTTTTATCAATATGTAAAGCACGAGACCATTCTTCATCGGAAGCGTTTTCTTGTGCTTTTCTTGTAAATAATAATCGCAATGTAAGTGATTCTTGTTGCGGAAATAATTTCATAGCAAAATACGCATACATCTCCAATTGCGTCATATATTTCTGAAATAACATGTCCATATCTTCATCAGAACGAATGGCATTTGTTTTCCAATCCCACACCTCATACTCGCCTTTTTCATTCATAATAATACAATCGAACACAGCCAATAGAAAATCATTTTCTATCGGATAATAATATTTTTCTTCAAATTTTGCAGTGGGAATATATACAGCATGGCGTTGTATTAACTCCGTTGTTGAAATTGCCTTACATTCACGCAATACACGTTGTTTCAATCCATCGGCAATAAAGCGTTCTTGGGAATCGCAGACTATATTTACAGTCATTTCCAATTTTTCATCATCGCATACACCTTCAATAATCCATTGCGGTGCTAATTGCATCACATTATGAATAAGTTGTCCCGCAAAACTACCTGAAAATGAATCACTCTCATCATGGTAAGAATATTTTTCATCATACGAATCTGTTTCCGGTGGTAAACCTATTGCATAATGTATATAATAAGACATTGCATCTTCAGCAAATGTACTGAATTTGGTTGCCGAATATTGTTCATCCCTGTAGGTTGCTTCAATTGTATCAAGTAAAATCTCGCGTTCACTTTGTTCCCCTTTTTCAACTATCGGTGTATAATTTTCTATATCAGAATCGAAGAAATAACGAATTACGGGTATTTCGATCGAGAAATTTTCTTGCACCAATTCTCCCTCCTTCATCGAGGATAAATCACCATGAAGGGTAATTGGCTTTCCATAAAAATATCCATCATCGAAAACATGTTCAACCATAGAAAACATTCCTTTAGTTTTCGTCGGCAAATTATCTTTATTACGCGTAATATTTGCAACAAGGATAAGATGATCTTTTGCACGAGTTAATGCAACATAGAGCAAACGCTCCATTTCAGCTTCTTCTGCCAATGAATTATCCATTGAAGATAATAAAGTAAGTGGTGTCACAAGTGAAGTGAGTTGTTTTGTAGTATGTGAGGGATTTTGCTGTACAACAACGGGCTTACACACAATACCGAATTTTTCATCTATCATCACTTGTTGAATATTTGTCTTTATATCACCGGCATTCATGTCATAGACAATTACAACAGGAAATTCCAGACCTTTGGATGAATGAATAGTGATGAGTGGAATAGCATTGCGCGAGCTTTCAATTTGAGCATCACTTTCTTGCACTTCCGTAGCAATTAAGGCATTTAATCGTTCAGAAAACTCAAATAAACCATTAAATCCTGAAGACTCAAAATCACGCGCAAAAGCAATAAGTTTTTGAATATTTGCTGTTTTTCTTTCGGCATCTTTTGTGTCTTGTACGCGCAAGAACCAATCACTTTTTTCTAACAATGTATGCAATAATATTGGTAATGATAATCGCGATGAAAGAGGTAATAATTCCGATAAAACTTGTACAAGATTAAAGATATTACCTTTTTTTAAATCATGAATTTCACAATATCGGACACATTTTTCCCATAGTGATATTTCCTCCGTAGCATAGAATACATCAAGCAATTCAGTGTCGGCAATCCGGAAAAATGGCGAACGTGCAATAGTCGTAAAAGCAAAATCATCAGCGGGATTCGCAAGAAAGGTCAGATAAGCCACAATATCCCGTATTTCTTGACGAGTATAGAATCTTTTTCCTTGTGGCACATAACATGGAATATTATACTGTCTCAATGTCATTGCGAGAGAATCGAGCACATCATTCTTCCTGGCAACAACAACACAATCTGACCATTGCACAGGACGAACATTCCCTTTTTCTTCAATCTGTAAGGGAGTATCGGAAGTAACCACATGAAGTAAATGTCGGGCAAGTGCATGATCTTGTTGCACATGAACAGGTGGTTCATGCGAATCCTCTCGTACTTTTTCTCCAATAATCAAAGAAACGCTTCCCTTATGTTCGGGGTTATAGGAGCGTGAGCAAATAGTATTATCATATCCGACAAAATACCCCGTTGTTGATTGATGCATTATTGAACCACACACAGTATTAACAAAAAAAGCAATTTCCGGCATCAAACGAAAGGTTGTTGTTAAACGAATATCGCCAAATTGTTCACGCGAATGTAAATCTATTTCAATATTGTTGATATGAACTTTATCCGCAACATGAGCTTTCTTATTTAATTCAATTATTGCTTTTTTTGCCGATTCAAATACACGCACATCAGCTCCACGAAATCGGTAAATACTTTGTTTTGGGTCACCGACAATATAGATATTACTATGCAAAGCATCTTTATCTTCTAATGGTAACGATAATGCATAAATTAATTTTGACGTTAATTGAAATTGTATCTTATTCGTGTCTTGGAATTCATCCACCATAATGTACGAATAATGTTTTTGTATATCATATCGCACTTCTTCATTGTCGAGAATCAGTAATAGTTTTTGTTGCAAATCATTAAAATCTAGAGCTGAAAGATATATTTTTTCTTGATTTATTCTCTCGGAACAACGTTGCAAAAAATCATAGATAATTCGTGCTGTATCAAGTATTTCTTTATCATCATACCAAGATTCTACTTTTGAAACAAAAGAATAGATTCTCTGAAATGCCTCATATTCTCCATAGATATTCTGCGTAATATTGCATTTATCAAATAGTTGAAGTAGATTTTTTCTCGGATCTCCTGATGTTGTAAATAGCAATTCGTACAGTTGAATTATTATTTCAGCAATCCTTGTGTAGTGACTTTCCTCTTTACACGTTTCTGCAAGTAAGGACAGAAGTTCATCAATATTCGGCAAAAAATAAACAAGTGCCGTACTATATGAATTATGTTTAATATCTGATTGCTTTAAAACAATAATTGCTTCATAGATAGATTGCAGTGGTATTCGAAAAGGTTGTATAATATTTATTTCAAGTATCTCAAATCGAAGTGCAAGAATTTCTTCATCTGTTTTTTTATAAATATCATGTATTTCTGTGAGTTTTTCATTATCTTTCAATAAAGAATTTACGATTGAATGAATAGTCTCTATGCCATAAAGTCGGAATAATCTATAATAGGTATCGGCAATTTCTTTATCGTCGGATTGTAAACACTCTTCAGCAACAAGAGCAATTGTTTCTTGACGTAATGTTGCTGCGTCATATTCATCAAGAGCAGTAAATAATGGGTTAATTTTCGCTTCTACGGGATAATCACGCAGAATTTGTGCGCAAAAACTGTGAATAGTAGAAATTTGAGCAATATTTAGTCTTTCACGCAAATGTCGTAAATATATAGCGTGTTTTTCATTACCTGATTCAAGAGCTTTGACAAATTCGTTTTCTAAACGATGTGCAACACGCAAGCGCATTTCAGCAGCAGCTTTTCTCGTAAATGTTATTGCAACAATGGAACGTATGTCCACACCTTGCAATAATAATCGCACAAATCTTTCGACCAAAACGGTTGTTTTACCGGAACCGGCATTGGCAGTGACGGCAACATGTCTGTCAGTTAATAAAGCAAGCGATTGTTCACGAGTAAATTGTGACATTTACATAGTCTCCAGAATAAATTTACTCTGCAAATAACGAATTAACAGTATTCCAATTAACTATATTCCACCATGCTTTCACATAATCGGCACGGCGATTTTGATATTTCAAGTAATAGGCATGTTCCCACACATCAAGGCATAGTATCGGCTTACCGGAAATGCCTGATAAAGATTCATCCATCAGCGGATTATCTTGATTTGCGGTTGAACCAATAAGTAAACGATTATTTTTTTTATAGAGCCATGCCCAACCGGAACCAAATCGTGACATGGCAGCAGCGGTAAATTGTTCTTTCATCGTATCCATACTACCAAAAGAACTTTGTATCGCTTGCATGACTTCTGCCGATGGCTCGCCGCCTTGTGTTTGGGGTGCTAATAATGTCCAAAACAAAGTATGGTTAAAATGACCGCCACCATTATTACGAATAGCACTTTTTTTCTCATCTGGAAGTGTATGTATGCGTGACATAAGTTCAGCAGGTGACTTTGGCAACTGTAATCCCACAGAAGCTTTATTGAGATTTGCCACATACGAAGCATGATGTTTCCCATGATGTATTTGCATTGTTTGAGTATCTATGATTGCATCAAATGCATCGTGAGTATATGGTAATGATGGCAGAGAGTATTGGTCTTCAGCCAATAGATATGCAAATGAATTTTCAGCGCGAAAAAGTAAAGAACTTGCTGCTGCTACGGCGGCGGTATTCAAAAAAAATCTTCTTTTCATTATGAATAGGTGCATATTGTGAATAATGCTTACAAATTTACGAACCTACTCTCACAGGATAGTACTTTCAAGAACAATTATATACACAAATACACATCTCGCAATTTCGGCACAACAGTTATATATGATCGCATAAAAGAATAAGTATTCAATAAAAGAAAAAGCCCTGCATTCCGGAATACTTCCCAAAGTTAGAGATTAACTTGAAAGCATTTCCATAGAGGGCTTTCTCACAATTGTAATAGATGAAACAGCTTAGATATTATTCATTGACAGAATTTTGCAGGTCAATGTAATCGCTGTTGCCGAGGGAATTGGTGTCGTTGTTGTTTTGGCATCTTTCTTTTTTGATTTTTTTGCAACAGCTATCGGGGCTGCTTTTGTTTCTTTGATTATTCCTTCCAAAAGAATTGCTACTCTTTTATCTTTTGATTTTACATCGGAAAGAAATTGCTGCAATACATCAATACGTTCTTGATTAAGATTTTTCTTCGGATCAGGACTTGGCATCTCTTCTACTTGTTCTTTCGATTTTTTCCCCTTCTTTGGCTTAGTCAAGGTTTTTGCCGGTGCTGCTTCTTCTTTCGGCATTGTCAGTGACACTGATAATCCTCGATTTTGCTTTAATAAATCAATTAAAGTAGTTAATTGTGTTTTAGCCGACTCTGTTAACAGAGAAGACCCCAAAACGAAAGCATCTGTTGTAAACAGTTGACGACCGGCAAGTGCGGACATCACTAAAAAATTTTGCTTCACTTCTGTAAATTTTGATACCGCAGGAGTTGTATAATAATGAGTTGTTACCAATAAATCAATACCAGAAATTCTAACAGTATATTTTGTATTGGGCTGAAGAATTACGCTTGAAAAATTACCTTCCTTATCAGTTTTGGTACGATTCTCTTTACCATTTGGATCTACAAAGGCAAGCGATGCACCTGAATAACTCGGAAGAGATTGATCGGGAGAGATAACACCGGACAAACTGATTGTAGTTCCGATTTGGGACTGGGATAATTGGAAAGAGCAGAGTAACAATGTTGTTAGCACTGAAAATTGAACAAATACTTTTTTCATTAGACGATAAAATTTGTGAATATATGTGAACAATAACGGACATAGAGCCAAATTGTCGCAAAAAAAACCCTTCACAACAAAGTTATGAAGGGGGAATATATAGTTTTTGATACTACTTATTTTACGTCAATTAGCTCAACATCGAAAATAAGTGTTTCATTTGGTCCAATGTCTGCACCAGCGCCACGATCACCGTAACCAAGATTTGAAGGAATATAAAAACGGTATTTTGCGCCGATTTTCATTAGTTGAAGTCCTTCTGTCCATCCGGCAATCACACCTTTAAGCGGGAATGTCGCGGGTTCACCACGATCAACGGAGCTGTCAAACTTTTTACCATTGATAAGTGTTCCCGTATAATGCACGGTAACTGTATTATCGGCGGTAGGTTGTTTGCCTGTACCCTCTTTAATTACTTCATATTGCAATCCGCTGGCTGTAGTTTTCACACCGGCTTTTTTGCCATTTTGTGCAAGAAATTCTTGACCTTTTTTCATATTCTCTTCTCCTTTTTTCTTAGCTTCGCCTTGTTGTTTTTCCATCATTTGTGCTTGAAATTTATTCATAATTGTTGCCACTTGTGCTTCTGTAAGGATTGGTTTTCCTTTTGAATATGACTCACGAATAGCAGCAATCATGGTTTCTTGGTTTACCTCAATACTTTGTTGAGAGAGATTAGCTCCGATTTGCATACCGATACTATAGCTCAAGGAATCTTTGAAATCTTTGAGAGCGACGGCGCGATCTTTACTTACCTTTTGTTGTGAACATGCTTGCATGGCGAAAAAACTACCGCAAAGAACTGCGATGACAAATACCTTCATTCAGGTTGCTCCTGTTATATAGTTTAATAAAATATCTGCAAAAATACCGACAAAACCTTTAACAGTAGCTTAGAGAATTTTGAATAGAGAAATGCTGAAACATTCTTCACTTTTCTTAATTTAGAGGTCTATACACACAATCTATTCAATATTATAAGTGCTATTATGATTAATCTTAACCGATTCGCTCAATGTACATTAACTTTACTATTGATTTTTCAATGCATTAGCAATGAAGCTAATGCTCAGAAAAGAGATACAACATGGGTACAGACCTTTACCTTCGATTCAATTTTTACTCGAGAAGCAACTTTCAAGTTTCCGCCTCGAGGTGAGAAATATGAAAAAGTTTTGATGTGGTACACACTCAAATGTGACCCCAAAACACCTTGGGATAAGTATAACTGTGGTGAATGGGACTACCTCACCTATACTGGCATACGTGACTCCAGTGCACGGTTTGACTCTACTCGGCTGACTCATCCTAATTTCCGATTATCTGATGGTAGCGCACCGGATGTGTTTAAGTATGCGAGTAATGCAACACCGTCGTTTAAGATGAAACAGTATTCAACAGCACGGACAGCTTCACTGGCAGGCTTACAATCATCTTCGGCGGGAAACACCGGTTATCAGCCATATTCCTCAGTTGCATCACACCGCTATAGATTTGTGTATTCAGCTTCGGAAATTAATGCTATGGGATTTACCAAAGGCAATATTAATGCAATTGGTATCATCTTGAAGAGTGGAACCGATTGGGCAACTTTTTCGCGCTATCCCTTACGCATCGGTTTGGCTAAAGATGACGGTCAATCGCTTATAACTTCAATGCCAAACTCATCAAAAGAGTATATTCCGATGATGCCGATGACTGAGAACACTCAACACTTCGTTCCCTCTTCATCACCATTAGCATGGGATGGCGAAAGTGCTTTAGTCTTCGATATTGTTACCAACACAACAATCCCTTCGAATACCATCGAGTTCGGAACCCTAACAACGAATCGCGATGCCTTCAAAGTATTCAATATTCGCAATAAAGCAATGATGTTTAACCGTGGGGACAATATTAGTGTGCCGGCAGGAACTTTCTCGGGACTCTCCAGTGAAGTTACCATTATGTTTTGGCATTATGGAAGTAATAATCAACCGCAAAACCATAATACTTTCGAAGCGCGTGGACCCAAAGGTGAGCGTATTGTCAATGCTCATGTCCCATGGGGAAATAAAACAGTCTATTGGGATGCAGGTAATTCAACCGGCTATGACAGAATCGAAAAAGGAACTGATGATAATTCAATTAAGTTACAATGGAATCATTGGGCTTTTACAAAAAATACTGCAACCGGCTCAATGAAGATATACCTAAATGGTAAACTCTGGCATTCGGGAACAGATAAAAAACGCAATTTGGGTCAAATAACTGATTTTAAAATTGGTTCAGGTGTTGATGGTTCATTTACGGGAATGCTTGATGAATTTTGTGTATTTAACAAAGAATTGACTGAAACACAAATTGCACAAATCATGCAATATCCTAAAGAATCTGCGCTTAATTCTTTAGTTATCCGATACAGTTTTGATAATGCTAAAGATAATGATATTACGGTATCATCTGATAATACCACTCCGGTCAAAGCTAAGCTCTTTGGTATGCCTTATCCGGTAAATGCTGAAAAAACAGGTTTAGTATTTTCTGATATTTTTATGCCGACTAGCATTATTGTCGGCGACGCTGCCAAAAGTATGCCTTCTCTTATTCTTTACAAAGGTACATTACCAACTATTACCAAAGACAATTTTGTCGAAAAAGACACAATACCGGCACGAAGAATTTCTTTAGTATTATTTAACAACCCTGCGAACGGTAGAATTATTAAAGAAAATACTAATAATTATCCGACGATTGCAACAGATACACTCACTGTTTATGCAGCAGATACTTACAGCTATACTTATGATGAAAATGGAAAAAAAATAGATTCTACCTATAATACTGCCAATCAAGAAATTGTAAAAGCAACAAAAGTATGGTACAGCCCTATTGTAAACTATGAAATATGGCGTTATATCACACCATATGGTATTGGGTTAGATTTAGGACCAAAGGGTTTTCGTTGGGTATATGATGTAACCGATTATGAGCCGCTTCTCCATGATTTCGTGAGACTTTATGCCGGTAATACACAAGAATTATTAGATCTTAAATTCCTCTTTATCAAAGGTACACCTCCTCGTGATGTTATAGCTATCAATAATCTATGGAACGGTGACAGATCACATGGCTCTATCGCCGACAATAAAGAATTTTTGCCAATTGATAAGGTACTCACAAAAACAGGGGATGGCAATACACAATACGAACACAGAATTAAGATTCGGGTAAGCGGTCATGGATTTGCAGATGACAAAGGCACAAATTGTGCAGAATTCTGTCCCAAAAAACATTTTGTCACAGTAAATGATAAAAAGTTTGAGTGGATGTTGTGGAATGAATGTGCCACAAATCCTGTATATCCTCAAGGCGGTACTTGGACATTAGACAGAGCAGGATGGTGTCCGGGAGCAGAAGTGCCAACACAAGATTTTGATATTACGCCATTTATAAAAAGTGGTGAGAACAATGTCTTGGATTATGGTATGCAAGTGTATGACTCACGAGGTGCATTTGGGAATTATGTTGTTGCTTCTCAGTTAATTACTTATACTGCGCCGAATTTCAAAACTGATGCATCCGTCGAAGATATTATTCAACCGAATGATTGGGAATTTTATAGCCGGATGAATCCTATTTGTAATAATCCCAAAATAGTTATTAAAAATAAAGGAACAAATCCTCTGACAACTGTTGCCATAGAATATGGTGTGAAGGGTGGTGTAAAATCTACGTTTAATTGGAAAGGTAATTTATCATTTCTCCAAACAGACACCGTCGTACTACCTTCTATCTCATGGGGAAATATTACAGGAAAACAGCGATTTGAGGTTACACTTCGTAATCCCAATGGAACAGTGGATGAAAATACGCTCAATGATTATGGTGATGTTCGTTTCGATGCTCCGCCAATTATGTATCCTCAATTCCAAATTAACTTAAAAACGAATAATCAAGCAGCAGCACAATATGAATGGTATTTGAAAAAAGCGGATGGTACTATTATAGGCGAAGGCAGTAATTTAGAAGATAATACAGTTTACAAACACGATTATACTCTTGAAAATGGTTGCTATGAATTTCGTTTAACAAATCGTGAAGACTATGGTCTGGACTTATGGTTTGTGAGAGATCAATTAGGTTCCGGATATCTAAGATTACTTTCGGATGGTGTAAGTATTAAAAGTTTTGAACCTGATTTTGGACGTGATATATTTTTACAATTCATTGTAGGTGACAAACCTACTATTAGTTCCGTGACAAATGCTGAACAATTGAGTTTCGGCAATGTCAAGTTGAATGAAACAAAAGAAATGGAATATAAAATTACTCCGAAAAATGCAGCAGGTCTTATTGTCGAGGAAGTTTCAGTTTCCTCTCTGCGAAAATTTTATTCCGTAAAATCGGTTACACCAAGTGTTGAAAGCAATAATCCAAGAACCTTGGCTTTTGGTGATACCATGACTATTATTGTTGCATTCAAAGGTGACAGAGAAGGTAAACATAACGGTAACTTAATCATTAACTCGAATGACCAAAAAAATCAAGCATTTTCCGTTCCACTCACCGCCTCTATAGGAACAACTTCTGTCAATGATATGGTTATGGAAAATGACTTAATTCTCGAAATACAACCCAATCCTAATGATGGCAATGGTGTGATAACCTTTGGAAATATGAATGGTATTGAAACTGAATTACGTGTTTCAATTACGGATTTACTCGGCAATGAAATTATTGAACTGACGACTGAAAAACTTGCAGGAAATGTGTCTCATCTCCAAATACCATCTCATTTACCAAATGGAACATACAGAGTTTTGGTTTCAACCCCATATTCAAAAACTTCAAAACAATTTGTTATCCTAAAATAATTCTTATTATATATTTTCCTCCCCTTCTGTACTGTAACAGGAGGGGATTTTTTTTGCTTATGCGCATACTCTACGACGAAGAAATTCCATTGCTTGCAGAATATTGCACTAAATATTCCATTGAGGCATACCCTTTTTCACATAGGAATTTAACAAAAAAACTATTAAATTATTATTCGCCACAGGGATTATGTATTCGCTCAACCACTAAAATAACACAAGAGATTATTGCCGGCTCTTGTATTGAGTTTATAGCAACAGCAACATCCGGCACTGATCATATTGAAAAATCAATTATAACATCTGACTCTATTCACTGTGCGTCTGCTATCGGTTCTAATGCCAATGCGGTGGCAGAATATTGTATTTCAGGAATATTGGAGTATGCTAAAGTATATGAGAAAAATGTACACAATCTGACGCTTGGAATCGTCGGCTATGGTAATGTTGGTCAAAGACTTGCTCTCTATGCATCTTTATTGGGAATGGATGTTCTTGTTCATGATATTCCTCGACTAAATAAAGACTTACCTTTTTTTCACGAGCATCACGAGTTCCTTACTATTCTCGACCGGGCGGATTGTGTTTCTTTTCATGTACCGCTTGATACTTCTTCAGTACACAGTACATATCATTATCTTAACAAGAGCAATGTTTCATTGCTGCGATCTTCGCAATTAGTCATCAATGCAGCTCGGGGTAGCATTATTGATGAAAATTCTTTACTGCATAAGGAGGATATACCTGCATTGGTATTGGATACTTGGGAACATGAACCGAATATTTCAATCCCTTTGGCAAAGAAATGTTTTATTGCTACACCACATTCTGCCGGATACACCAAACAAGCAAAGTACAATGCCACTGTCGCCATTTTTAATGCCTTATTATCCCATTTTGGGATAGCATCCGACGTGCCGATAATTCATTTTGATATAACCTATCGCAATTATCCTTTACAAGCATCAGAAAAAACTCGTCTATTATTAGCATCACCCGAAACCACCCGCGTAGAGTTATCCGGCACAAGAAAAATAAGAGAAAGAAGTTTCAATTTTCTCAATAACACGCAGCATCTTCCTGTCATGAATGCATCATATTTTGATAATCAACGAAAGATATGTCTAAATGATGATGAACTTTTACAGCTTGATTTGTAAACTCCAGAGCATGATACTATCCCACATAGTATGAGGTTCTCTAATATTCAGAGCGTCAAACGATTATCCATTGAATAAATAACATGAAAATCTCGAAGAGCAATTTGACCGGGAGATGTATAACCTCACTCAATTGTCAGACATTTCTTTCGATATAATCAATTAAACTGTGAATTACTTTGATGTGAATTTCTTGAGCACGATCGGCATAGTGTGAATATGGAGCACGGATTTCCACATCACATAAGTCAGCCATTTTCCCGCCATTTTTGCCGGTTAATCCAACAATGAGCATTCCTTTACTTCGTGCAGCTTCAATTGCCTTAATAACATTTGCCGAATTTCCGCTTGTACTTATTGCTAATAAAACATCTCCTTGATTACCAAGTGCTTCCACATATCGAGAAAAGATATATTCATAGCCATAATCATTGCCGACACATGCAATATGGGAGGGATCAGCTATAGATATTGCAGGAAGTGCTTTCCTATCATCACGATACCTGCCGGTTAACTCTTCAGCAAAGTGCATGGCATCGCACATCGAACCGCCATTGCCGCAACTTATGATTTTTTTTCCTTGCTTTATTGCATTCGACATCAATTCTCCTGCTTTTTCTATTGCAATAAAATTATTATCATCTGCAAGAAATGTTGCTAATACTTCTGATGCTTGTGCAAAATGTTGTTTAATTGTGTTCATTGTGTGTTCCTTAATTGTAATAAAGCAATATTTTCAACATGATATGTATGTGGGAACATATCAACTGGCTGCAATGAAAGGACATCGTATTTTTCATGTAAAATTGCGCAGTCCCGTGCTTGTGTTGCAGGATTACAGCTGACATAGACAATTTTCGGTGATTCAACTGATAATAAATGCTGCAATAACATTTCATGAATTCCTGCACGAGGCGGATCTAATATTACGATATCCGGTTTATCGCACTGTGAAAGTAATGTCATAGCATTTTTCTTATGTAAATCTTCATGGTAAAATTCAACATTGGTTATGTTATTATCATGTTTATTTACATTGGCATCAATGATAGAGCTTTCGGACAACTCAAAACCAATTATTTTTTTACCATATTTGGCAGCAGGTAAAGTAATTGATCCTGCCCCACAATATAAGTCCCATACAATATCATCACTTTTTATATCGGCGGTTTGGATAATTGCTGATATAAATGGTTCTAATTGAACAGCATTAGTTTGGAAAAATGAGAATGGAGAAATAGTAAATTCCACATCATGAATTATTTCTTTTATTGTTGTACTTCCATTAGACCATTGAATTTCACCAAATGCAACACCGGATTTCGATTCGGTCGTTGCCCATATATGGGAAGTAATATTAGGTATAATATTGAGTAACTCTGTTTTATACCATTCAATGAAATCTGATTCTTGATCATTGCTAATCGGCGAAGTAATAAGCACAATCATACATTGAGTATTGCGTCGGTCAGTACGCATAATAACATTACGTAAAAACCCGTGATGCTCACGTGCATGGTGTGCAGTAACAGATAATTCATGTGCTTTACTACGAATAGAAGCAAGCAGTAATTGGTTTCGTGAATCGCCAATATGACAATTATCCACATCAAGCACTTTATCGAATCTACCGGGTACATGTAATCCGACAGCAAATGATGTATTGATGTTTTCATTTCCCATCTCTTCAGCCGTTAACCATCGTGAAGCACCGAATGAGAACTCCATTTTATTGCGATAGTGAAAAGTTTTCTCTGAAGGCATTGTTTCATAAACATGATTGAATGGTATTTTTCCAATGCGATCGAAAGCATCAATCACATGACTTTTTTTCCAATGGAGCTGTTCTTCATAGACTAAATGCTGCCACTTACAACCGCCGCAGACACCGAAATGAGAACAAGTAGCTTGTACGCGACCGGCCCCAGGTTTGATGACTTGTTTGATTGTGCCTTCAGCATATTTTGATTTGTTTTTGTGAATTGAACACAGTACAGTATCACCCGGTATGCCGCCTTGTATAAAATGTACTTTACCTTCGTGTCGTGCAATAGAAACGCCCTCAAAACCTATTGAATCAATGGTAAGTTCGATTTCGGGATATGATTTTTTCGCCATTTTCTTTCAAATTTGTGTAAACTGACAGCGAAATTCGTAAATTAACTGATGGTAGTGGCTAAAATTGGGGAAAAACAGAATGAACTGTTCACAAAAACATCACATACCTTATAGGATTGGGGCAATCTATGTCATTGCAATTATATCACTTATTGCGCAAAGTTCGCTTCTGCGAAGTCAAGAAGTTCGTCCTTCAAGTCTTGGTAAAGAATTTATCGTATCGTTTCTCCCAAATTTTCATAACTATGTTGCTGATCCTGAACGACGCACCAATGACTCATTGATAATATTCTGTGCGGGATTGCCCGGCACTTCAGTAGAATTTATCTATCGCAATCGGGCTGGATTGCAAAACATTACCCAATGCACCATACCTATTGGTGGTGTATGTTCATTAGCGGTGTCATGGGTAAACTATGAATCACGGGGCTTTAACAATAGCGGTCTGAATTTTACCACAGGTGATAATGGTAGAGTGATACAGCCCTACTTTCGGATAAAAGCAGATGCCGACATTGCTGCCTATGCTCATAATCAAGCCGTCACAACAAGCGATGCTACATTACTCTATCCCACGAAAGCTCTTGGGCAAGACTATATGATTCTCTCTTATCCTGCCGATGGGAAGTCTGCAATAAATGAGACTACAAATCAAGTAGAAATGACGCTTTCGAGTACCCCATCCCAAGCAATAATCACCGCAAATGAAAATGATACTAAAATCACCATAAAAACAGAGATTGATTTGGTAAATCAATTCGATTTTGCAGGAATGTATGCACGAGAATTCAGCTATACTTTACAAGAGGGCGAATCTATTCTCTTACAAACACTTATTGAACTTACCAATTTACGCGCTGATATTTCCGGAACAACAATTCACAGTAATAAACCGATTGCAGTTTTCGCCGGACATCAACGCACCCAAGCTCCTATCCCCTCTAATTTTAATGGTTTGTCGAGAGATCATTTATTTGAGCAACTCCCTCCGATCAATCAATGGGGTTATGAGTTTTTATTATTTGGTTATCCAAAAGATTATGTACGATTTATTACCTATGATGCCTACAGAGTAATTGCTTCAGAAGATATGACGACTATTTACAATGGTGGTCAACAAATAGCTTTCTTGAAAAAGGGGCAAGTATATGAAGGAAGATTGACGGAACCTATGCATTTACGCTCCGATAAACCTATTCTGGTTGCTCAGATACGTGCATCCTCACAAAACAGTCAAACGAATAATGGTAGCGGTGACCCATTTTTGCTCTATGTTCCACCTAAAGATTTATATTTGAAAAATTATACTTTTTGTGCAATTCAAGGATATGGCACAGAACAAGATGCTGATCAAATGGTATATGGTGATCATTATATCACGATTATTATTCCAACAGAGGGAATTAAGTCTTTAAGACTTGACAGTATAGAAATTGCAGCCTCTAATTTTAAATTGTTCCCTGTATTTAATTCCGGAAAAACTTGTTTGTCGTATTCCTATACTACACTTTTTGTACGTCAAGGTACTCATAGAATATTCAGCGATTATCCTTTTGCGCTTTTTTCTTTTGGCTATGGGACTGCTAATTCTTATGGTTATATTGCAGGAGTAGGCACAGGGCAGTCTTCCCCACCGACTTTTCCTCTTACTATAAGTAATGATACAATAATTTGTAAAGGTTCATCAGTGCAATTATTTGCTCGCGGCGGTGGTTCAAAATATACGTGGTTTCCCAATCAAAATATCTCATGTACTGAATGTAGCAACCCCATTGTCACACCTGATAATTCAATAAACTACTATGTCACAACAACAGATAGCAATAATTGTTCATATCTTGATTCAGTCAATATTATTGTGAGTAAAGTCACCTCATTAATCTCGAAAGATACAGCCGTATGTCTTGGTTCTACAGCACAATTATTTGCTGCCGGAGGTGTACGATATGAATGGACAAACAATCAAACTTTAAGCTGTTTAACATGCCCAAACCCGATTGCAAAACCGATTAAAGATACAACCACCTATTTTGTGAGAATTTACAATGAACAAAATTGCTCAATACTGGATTCTGTAAAAGTAACAACAAATCCGACCGATGTGAAAATAATGGGAAATAATGAAGCATGTGTCGGAGACTCGTTATTATTAAGGGCAATAGGTGCATTAGAATATGAATGGTTTACCAAAGATTCAATACTCTGTAAAAACTGCACTGAAATAGTAATATATCCTCAAAACAATACAAGAGTTTATGTTAAGGGGAGTTTGAGATTAGAATGTTACGGTATTGACTCGCTTGATATCATCGGTCGAGCGATTGCTGTAACAACAATCAATGATACTGTACTTTGCCTTGGTAAACAGCTTCAACTAACAACAAACACTGTAGCAACAAAGTATAAATGGGAGCCATCATTATTTTTATCATGTGACACTTGTAAATCTCCTATTGCAACACCTGATGCCCCAATACAATATAGAGTCACGGTCACTGATGGAATATGTTATGGTTATGACACCGTCAATATATACACGACAGAGGCGGATGTAAATATCTTTGCAGATGACACGATTATTTGCAAAGGTTCATCCACGACAATAACTGCACAAGCATCAGATAATGTTCATTATAATTGGCAACCAAAGAATAATCTCTCCTGCGATACATGCAGGGAAATACTTGTATCCCCGTCAGAAACAACAACATATATTTGCACAGTAGAATCAAAAGAACAATGTATTGCTCATGATACTATAACTGTTTATGTTCGTTCTTGTAAAAGTAATGAAAATATAGTATTCCCTGACTTATTGACATGTGACACTGCAATACGAACCTTTAGACTTGTCAATGATAATCCAAGTAAAAAAAACAGAATAGTCACAATTGAAGCAATTGATAATGAAAATACACCATTTTCAATACTATCTCCCTCAAAAATGATTTTTGAGCAAACATATAATGAATCAACAGATATTGTCTTCCTATTTTCACCTGATACTATGGGATATTTCGAGAAAACATTTCTTATTAGAACTAATGAAGATGAAGTAATCGAATTAATTCTCAGTGGTAATGGAATACAAACATTTATTTCATTACAAAACAAAGACACCAATGATATTATACCGGGCGAAGTCGTTTTTGTACCCATTCGATTTTCTAGTAAAGATTGGCAAAATATACCATCAAAAGAATATTACGTTTCAGCACAATACGATAGTCGTCATTTCTATTTTATGGGAACAATAATTAGTCCCTCTACGAATCCTTTGGAATTTACTGTTCCCATAATTGAACAAGCACAAAAAACCACAACAGTTAGTTTTACCATAAAAACTCCTTCACCCTTTAGAAGTGATATAACATCATGTATCATCCCATTCACACAATTGCTGCATGATAATAAAGTCAGTGAAATGTTTATAACGATACGTTCCGATAGTCCTAAATGTGTTTTTATTGATTCAATGAAGGTCTCGACTACTGTATTTGCCTGTTTTACTGATGGGCGATTAGTTTCTACAAGTTCTACACCATATTCATTTATGACTGAAAAACACGATGATCATTACAAGCTTTATTGCTCAATCGGACTTTCCGCACATACTGTAATACAGTGTCATTCAATAACCGGCGAAGATTACGGTAAGTTCTTTGACGCTTATACACCTGAGGGTTTATTAACCATTAATATTCCGACGTCAATCTTTAGCAGTGGTCTATACTTTATTAGTATCCATAGTGGTATATACAGTAAAACACTCCCAATCTATATTCAGAATTAATTAAACACATTACATAGATATTAATATGGCAAAAGTAAAAGAGACATTATTTTCAAAGCTACAAAATGAAGAAGCAGATACACAAATCATCCATCAACAAGAATGGCGAAATTCTTTATTTATTCGTATCGTCATAATTTGTGTTACTTTAATCATCTGTACCCTCTTTTATCCAAGTTTTATTCAGAACTCAGACACCGGCAATATTCATACATCAAACATCATAGGTATATTGTGGAATGAACCTACATTGATTGCAGAAAAAGATTTTGCGGTACTCAAATCACAAGATGTATATAAAGAAGAATTAGAGAAATCGTCGCAGAATGTTCTCATGGTTTTCCAAAAATCTTATAATTCACCGGAAATTGATCTTCAACGTGCATTGGCTGAAATACGATTATATTCACCGTCTCGAACTTTATCCTCAAAAAACATTGCTTTTTTAGAATCAATCCCTGTGAATGATAAAAAAGAGCACCTTATAACATTAGAAAAAGTTTTGATAAACACAGCTTCTTTATGTAATAAAAGCTACTTTGTCAATATTCCGATTTCAAATATCAAACAAAATGAAATATCTATACGAAACACTTCAAACATTGATGAAATTATCGTTTCAAAGCATAATGTTATTGATTCACAATGGATACGTGCCTATGTTGGGAAGATTATAGTACGAGAACTTGGTGAAAATGCAATTGATGAATTGACGGATATTGTATTACGGTCACTATCTCCTACGGCTCTGTATTCCAAACAATTAACTGATGAATCACGCGCATTGGCAATTCAATCCGTTCCCCGATATTCGACAATTATCAAAAGAGGAGAAACAATTGTTGCAAATGGGCAAAGAATAACGAAAGAAATTCAAGCAAAGCTAAACTCTTATTATAAAAGTCGTTATTTAACATTCGACAGATCAGTTTCATGGCTTATGGTGCTCGGTAATCTTGGTTACATGTCTGTTATTTATTCAATTCTGGGATTGTTTTTGTTCTTTCTCAGACCACGAATATTTAATGACAACCTACAATTACTTGGTCTTAATCTTGCAATTATAGTAGTTGCTGCCATGGCATGGACAAGTGTGATTATGCCATCAAAATTACCATTACATTATGCTGTAATTATTCCATCTTTAGCAATGATAACAGCTATTCTTTTTGATAGCCGGACAGCATTTTATACGACTCTTACAATGGCATTAACCGCAGCAGGTGTCCGAGGCAATGATTTTGATATAGGATTATCTATGTTAAGTGCAGGTATGTTGGGTGCATACACTGTACGCGATGTACAAAATAGAACTCAGATTTTTCGTTCTATTTTCTTTATATTCATAGGTTTTGCTGTTCCTATTTTATCATTAGCATGTATCAAAATTATTGAAATTAATGTATTAATGGAGCAAATTCTTATAATTGCTTTACATTCTGCATTTGCTCCTTTAGTAACTTTTGGTTTATTATTTGTTGTTGAACGTGCTTTCAATATTACAACCAATCTCCGTTTACAGGAATTTGACAATCTCAGTCATCCCTTATTAACAGAACTTTCAGAAAAAGCTCCGGGCACATATCAACATACTTTAACAATTGCTCGGATTGCGGAACAAGCAGCCACTGTCATCGGAGCAGATGCTCTTTTAACAAAAGTTGGGGCATTTTATCATGATATAGGTAAAATAGCTAAAGCGGAGTATTTTATTGAGAATCAAATAAATATGGAGAACAAACATAATCGCTTACAACCAAAAAAAAGTGCTTCGATAATTCGTGATCATGTACAAGAAGGTATTGAACTTGCTCAAGAATATAAATTACCTAACAGAATCATTAATTTTATTCCAACACATCATGGCACATTGCTCATTAAACATTTTTATGCTGAAGCAATGGAAGATGCACAAGAACAAGGTAAGGAAATTGATGAAAACGACTTCCGATATCCCGGTCCTAAACCAAATTCAAAAGAAACGGCAATAGTAATGTTAGCCGACGTAGCAGAAGCACTTTCCAGAAGTTTAGATACTGATGATCCCGATATTATTGAAGAAGCATTAGACAATGCATTCAGAGAAAGAATTAATGATGGACAATTTGATGAATGTGATATAACACTTCAGGATATCAATAGAATTAAAATGTCATTTATCAAAAGTCTGTCTGGTATTCATCATCATCGCATTAAATATAAAGAGTTACCACAAGAAGAAGATTAATATTCTACAAATTTATATTGTTTTTATTTAGATATGTCAATAAGATTATCAAATATTTGTGCTAATTTTCGGGTTAATTTCTCTCTATCATACATATCTCTTATTTCCTTAGAAGCAATAGGTAATATGTTAGCTTCTGCTTTTTGTAAGATTGTATGTATTGTTTTCACTAATTGAGGTACATCGTCAGGTGAAACCACACTGCCATTACATTGACGAATAATTCTTGCCATTGCTCCATTTTCCGGGACACAGCCAAGAATATGTTTTTGTGCACCGATATATTCAAATATTTTACCCGGGGTACTGCAATCATCTATCATCATTGCCCATAGGACATCCGACTGCAAAAGTAATTCAACACATTGCTGATGAGGAAGATAACCCCATACCTTGACTATATCCGATAACCCATATTTTTCAATGAGCACTTTATGTTCATCGCGAAAAACCCCAATAAACCACAATTCAATTTTTGATTGATATTTAGGATATGTTTTCAACAATCGAGCAATTGCATCAAAGAAATATGACGGAGTTCTATTTTCATAAAATACACCGGAATATGTAAAAATGATTTTATCCTTATTAAGACTCATATTATGAATATTATTCATAAAATACGAAGGATCATATCCTTGTGGAATCACATGAGCTTTCGAAGAGAATAAATCGTTGTAGCGCCTCATCATTGGAGTATAAATAGACTCGGCAGCAACCACAATTGCCGAAGACAAATGCAATACTCTTTTTTCTTTTTTCTGATGTAAGTATTTATGAATTGGTGTAATGTATCGTTTAAATGGATAATCAACCCATGCATCACGATAATCGGTTATGACAGGCAATGAAAACATTGAACCAAGTTGTGTTGCAACCAAATGAGAAGTATAGGGAGGAGCCGTTGAAAACAAACAATCATAGTTATCTTCGGTTAATTCCTTTATTCCGGCTGCAAGAGCATAACGCTTCCATCCTATTTTTGTATCAGGTATGAGAAAAAATTCAGTAAGAGTAGAATAAATCTTTCTCAAATATTCTTTAGGCATTGCATAAGTCCGCTTTGCCTTTCTCATTGCATGAGGATCTATAGATTTAGTTCTAATAACACGAATTCCCAATGATTCAACTTCCTTCAACAGCTCATTATCATGCGCATAGTAACCTATATCACCTACGGTTATCACAGTAGGTTGCCAACCAAAACTCGGTAGATACTTCACAAAAGCAAGTGTTCTTTGTACACCGCTAAGCCCTAATGGAGGGAAATAATATGCAAAGACAAGTATTTTTTTCACATTACTTTGCCATGGTATAATTCTATATTATTCCCGATATCAATCATTCTGTACTGTAGTTTCAGACTGGTGTGGAATGAGTAATGAAAGCACAACAGAACCAATAAGTATTGCTATCACAACTCCCAATGCAATCTCGATTGGCAGTTTATAAATATCGGAAATCAACATTTTTGCACCTATGAACATCAATATTATAGCCATACCTGCATTGAGATAATGAAAGATATGGACAATACCTGCCAAAGCAAAATACAAAGTTCGTAATCCCAAAATAGCAAAAATATTTGAAGTATATATAATAAAAGGATCTTTTGAAACTGCCAAGACAGCCGGAATAGAGTCCACAGCAAAGATAACATCCGTTGATTCTATAAGAATAAGGACAACAAACAAAGGTGTAGCAATAGTGTGCCCTAATCGCTTGATAAAAAACTTATCATTATAATATTGATTCGTTACCGGTATATAGCGGCGAACAAATTTTAGTAAAGGATTTTTATCAGGTTCAATTTGTTCATCTTTATTAAAAAAAAGTTTGATACCGGTGTAAACTAAGAAAGCTCCGAAAACATAAATAATATAATGGAAAGTGGTAATGAGAGCAACACCACCAACAATAAATATAGCCCTTAACAACAAAGCACCGACTATTCCCCAAAAAAGAACTTTATGCTGATATTTTGCCGGAACCTTAAAATAATTAAACAATGCAAGGAAAACAAACAAATTATCTACACTTAATGATTTTTCAATCACATAACCTGTTGCAAATTCGAATGCTAATTGCGGCGTAGAATAGTACCAAATACCAATATTAAAGATAAAAGCAAGTCCAATCCATAAAATGCTCCACAGCAAAGCTTCCTTAATTGAAATTTCGTGAGATTTTTTATTAAATACCCCTATGTCTAATATTAACATTAAAAAGACAAAAATGTGGAATCCTACCCATAACCAAAATTCTTGAGACATAAATAGTAAAATTATTGATATTAAAAATGTAAACTGTTCTCGTTAGTATCAAAGAAAAGAACCTCGGAGGAGCGTATATTGAATTTAACAATATCTCCTTGCTTGTATATACTTTCCCCTGACAATCTTGCTCTTATTTGTTCATTATGGACACGTAAATATAATGTAGTTTCATGACCAATATATTCACAATGATCAACTCGCGCGGTATAAGTACCACTATCATCTATATGAATACCATCAGGTCGGAATCCTGCATATTTAACAAGATGTGGATTGACGATATTATCCATATTTATTCGGATTCCCAGTGATTCAGACAAGAACATACCTTCAGAAAAGATTCCATCTATAATATTAATAATCGGATTACCAATAAATTGTGCAACAAAAATATTGTGCGGACGATTATAGACTTCTGTCGGTGTCCCTATTTGTTGTAATTTACCCTTGTGCAAAACAGCTATTTTATCTCCCATAGTCATTGCTTCCGTTTGGTCATGGGTAACGTAAATACCGGTTACACCAACTTTCCTCTGCAATGCAAGAATTTCGCTACGCATTTGAGAACGTAATTGTGCATCTAAATTTGACAATGGCTCATCAAATAAAAATACTTGCGGATTTCGAGCAATTGCCCTGCCCAAGGCTACTCTTTGTCTTTGTCCACCGGATAGTTCTTTTGGTTTTCGATGTACATAGTTTTCTAATTGTAACATTAGTGCGACTTCTTTTACCCTTTGTTCAATATCAACTTTGTTCATTTTGCGGAGGCGCAAAGGGAAACCAATGTTTTCAGCTACTGATAAATGCGGATAGAGTGCATAGTTTTGAAAGACCATACCAACATCACGATCTTTTGGCAAAACATTATTGACACACTTTTCATCAATAAAGAGTTCACCACTTGATATTTCTTCCAACCCTGCAATCATACGCAGCAATGTACTTTTACCACACCCGGATGGACCGACAACAACTAAGAACTCCCCCTGTTCAATACTCAATGTAATATTGGTTAATACAGGCTCATTTATACCATAGGATTTTGTAATATTATGCAAACGAATTGATGCCATCTGTTTATACTTCCATTGGCTGTATTGAGAAACCTGCTTTTTCAATAATTGCAATTATCTCTTCTTGTTGCAAATTGTTTCCGGTAACGGTAAGAATTTTTTGAGGATTATCAGTATCAACATCCCAAGAAGTAATAAAAGACAATGTCTGTAGGTACGGCGTGACAGCAGCAACACAACCACCACAGTTAATTGATGTAGTAAAGTATAGCGTAATCATATTTTATTCTAAATCAGATAATAAAGATTTGCATTTTTCAAGATATTTAGGATCATCATGAGTTTGTGCTTTTTTTTGCAGTGCATTTTTCAACACTGGAATTGCATCATTTTCTTTATCGGCATCAGCCAAAGCAACCGCATAATCATATAAATACATAATAAAGTCAGTTTTGAGTTCAGTTGCTTTCTTGAGATGATACAGTCCTTTACTTTCACTTACTTCTGACGGGATACCGCCAAAAAGTGTATTTGCTGCTGCTTTTTCAAAAAAACTCAAATTGGAAAAACGATGATGCCACCGTCCGATTATATGATGCCCACCAGCGTGATTAGGGTTAATACTCACGCATTTATCTGCATACTTTTTTATCTCTTTTGCCATTGAAAGACGTTCTTTTGGACCAAGAGACTCTGCTTTACGCCCCAGTGCCGCCGCCATACAGAAATTAGCTTCATCATGATTAGGATTGATTGATATTGCTTTTTGTGCATACGTTAAAGCATCACGAAAATAATCAGTCTTTTTTTCTTCATTAATTTCACGGTTTCCAATTCTCACAGAATTGATACTTGCCCCACATAATGCTTCTAAGTGTTGAGGTGAACTTTCCAACACTAAACGATATTTTTGCAATGCTAACTCATCACGATGATATCTATCATATTTTTTAGCATCTGCAAGATAATTTTCGATTGATTGTTGTGAATACACAACAGAGAATGCAGAAAACAGTATGAATAAAAGTACTTTTTTCATAAGTATAATTATTGAGCATGGATATAATACTGCGCACCCAATGGTAACCACCTTAAATATTTTTCCAAAGGAATCAAGCCCGAAGCTATTGCAGGAAAAAATAAAGTAAAATTTTGTTTTACTTTAATAAATCCTGCTTTTTTGTAGGTCTTCACAGCATAATCAGGTGTCAATAAAACAGCATCTTTATCAAACTCACACTGATTTATGGTTCGTACCGTAACTGGGTTCCATGGATTATGTTCAAACATAAATAAATGTCCACCCGGTTTTAGCTGTGTTCGCAAATGCACAAGGATATCGTGATGTAATTCATGTGGTATATGATGAAAAACATTCGCAATATAAATCACATCAAATTTACCCCAATTCGGAAATTCTCCCGGGGCAAAAAGTAGAAATTGTGCTGATGGTAAATGCGTATTTTCTTCCTCTGCTTTTCGTATGGATTCAGGCGATATATCAACCCCTAATGATGTGCTTTTGGGAAAATACTTATGAAAAAATAATTCACTTTTTCCAATTCCGCAGCCATAATTCAATATTCGCAATGGTGTATTGGTCAATGAACCTTGAAGGACACGTGCCACTTCTTTGATTTTATATTCATCAAAATATGATGGTGAAAACCCTGATCCTGCAATATTCTTTGCATGAAGTTTATCGTAATCCTCTGCAAATTCATCAAATTCAATTTTCTGAATTGTACTTTGTTTATCGGACATTGATTATTTTCCGAAAAGTGATAAAAACGTGGATATATAACTTGTTTGACGACTCTTAACAAAGGAAGCTACCTGAGTATCCATCAGATAATTCTCCAATTCTTTAAAGCATGTATATGATATTGCTGGTTCCCAATGATGTAACAAATGTCTATTGAAACCGGCTGCCCCGAGTGTACTCGCAAGCATACCATCGCCGAACATTCGATTTACTTCTCCATGAGGTACCACAGAATAGTCTTGATCTTTCCGGGCATTCTCGCCTCTATGTTCTAATAGCTGACGAACAGCACCAAAAAACGGAAATACGACAAGCATACCGACAGTCCATGAAATTGCAAGTATATACCACGACATGAGAATTGCCCCTAATACGATACTTGCATTCAAAACAGCACCAATCAGCAACTGTGCATTAACATTGCTCAATTTTCTTTGTTGTGTTTGCTCTTTTGTTTTCATTACCTTTTCACGACTTGAGAGAACTTTCAGAACCCTGATACCGGTCATTGACTCGAATATATACTTCAATGTTAATGCATCAAAGTACGAGTGTTCAGTATCTTCTATTGTTCCTAAGTAACGATGATGCATTAAGTGTATTGGTCTATAGACGGTAATATCTTGTCCAACGAGAGCACCGATAAACATATTGGCTAACTTATCATTTCTCTTACGGTCTTTAGCAATATTGTAATGCGCTGCTTCATGAAAAAACAGTTGTAAGTATGCTAAAAAATAGCCAAATACACCGGCACATACAGTTCCGATGATGATTTGTACTGTCATCGTTTGCCCCTGAGCAAGTATGGCGACCAAAGCAGTTATAGAAAGCATCACGTACCCGAAGCAAATATCTCTCCACACAGTAAAGTACTTCGGTTTTAACTGCTTACGGAAATCCGAAAAAGTAAGCCCTGCACTATTTATGATTGCAGATCTTTGTATATCTTCGAGTTTTTCAAGTGTTATGTGCATATATCTCTCCATGTTTTTACAATATTGAGCAAAGCTAATATGAAACAAAGCTAAAATTTCATACTCAATGCTGAATATTGACGTAATATACAACATTTTTTATATTTTTGCTGAAAATTATCTATTACTTATTCGGGAGTTCTACTATGAAACGATTCTTCTATGTGCTTTTCTTACTATCAATTGCACCGTGTATCACTTTTGCACAATCCTTCAAATTCCAAGACGATCAAACGTATGCAGTCCACCAATGGGAAGCGGAATCCAATAATGACATCAAAGCATATGTGATAAACTTGACCAATATGCCTCTCTCTATGTCTTGGAAATTAGTAAGCGCTACCATTGATACCTTCACCATCTGTGACAATGAAACATGCTTGGAAGGTTCGCATCCCGGCAGAACATCTATGACCGCTTTACCGCCGAATGAACCGATTGAGTTTCTTAAAGTTTCTGTTGCTACCTATTTGCCCAAAAGTGGAAAAGCAACTTATTTAGTGTATGCTACCAATGAAGGCGAAGCGTCAGGGAAAGAATTTACTTTTGAAATTACAAGTACGCCGGTTAGTGTTCAAGAAGAAGTTCAGACCCGAAATTCCTTCATAGTTATGCCTAATCCTGTCGCAGACTTTTTTTCTATTAAGGAGAATCAAGGAGCAGATGTGGCTATATATGATATTAACGGTACATTGGTTTATTCTTCTACAATACAATCAGACAATCAAATTGTTAACACATCAAATTTTGCAGCCGGAGTATATTCAGTCAAATTATCTCATGGCTCTACAGTACAATTCACAAGTTTCGTAAAACAATAAAGCTTTAATCGCTTGAAAAATCAAGTAAGCCGATTACTCATAAAGTAATCGGCTTATCTTTTTTTATAAGTATATTTCTCAATTGCTCGGCTTCCCATATATCACCATATTTTTCATGCGCAATAATTAAATTACGCACCATTCTTTCAATCATAGATTTAACACTTGCTCTATTAACCATAGATTCATTAAACTCAAGCCCTGCTTTTCTAACAAAGGACGCACAATCTTCTATCGTTAACATAATTCCATAATTATAAACATCAACGTACATTTCGGCATCGCAATTATATGCTAGAAAATGTAAAGGTAATCCCACTCCGTACATTTCTATTCCACAACGTTCAGCAATCAGCAGATAAAGTACACATAATGAAATTGGTATTCCTTTTTTTTGGGAAATCAGCGTATGTATATATGTTGAATCAGGATGGAAATAATGTCGGTCATCACCACAAAAGCCTAAGCGATGGAAAAAAATATCATTTAATGCCATTGTGAGAGTTATATAATTCGTTTCAGCATTTTTTATATATCGTTGATGGACTTCCAATGCAGCATTATCAAGCATTGCAGTGAAGTCTTCTGCATTAGTTTCAGGATAACCAAAGCTCGATAAATCAATCAAACATTGTTCAAGTTCAGTAATTGAATCAGATACTATCGGGGCTTTCAAATAGTCTTGTACTTTTAGCACATTCACTGATTGGAACAATCTGATAACATCAATAATTCCACGCTTTTGGTTATTATCATTGCTGCTTGTTAAAGCAGTTCTCAAAAATGGAATTGTCGAATTACCTAAAGCAAATAATGCTTTTTGAACCTCTCGGATAACTGTAATATCAGTATCGTCCAATAACTGAATCATGGGAGAAACTTTTTTCTTCAACTCTATTTTCTTTTCCGCTTCTTGAGCGACACTTTGTTGTAATTCCACACTTATAGCTGATAAATTTTTGTAAGTTCTTTTTTAAGATAGTCAAATGCTTGATGCGGTGTATCAACAAAGCGAAATAGAAGTAAATCTTCAGGTGAAATCATCCCTGTTTCAACCAGATAGTCAAAATTGATAACATTCCGCCAAAATTGTTCGCCATAAATTATAATAGGTATCTTTTTAGAGATTTTTCTGGTCTGTATTAATGTAAGCAGTTCCATAAGCTCATCTAATGTACCAAAACCACCGGGCATAATAACAAGAGCTTTCGCTAAATAAGCAAACCAAAATTTTCTCATAAAGAAATAATGAAATTCAAAATTTAACCCGGGTGTTAAGTATGGATTGGGATGTTGTTCAAAGGGCAAACTGATATTTAAACCAATAGAATCGCCGCCACCGAGTATAGCACCTTTATTTGCTGCCTCCATTATCCCGGGACCACCACCTGTGCAGATAGCAAATCTCTTTTTCTTCGGTAATGTTTTTACCCATTCCGTAATCATTTGCGCTAGCTCAATAGCTTCATCATAATAGCGTGATAATTCTGCTTGCTTTTCCAAACGGCGCATCTGGTAATTTATATGCTCTACTTCAGCTGCGCCCGCCCTCTCTAATTGTGAAAGCAAATGTTCTTTTTCCTCGGTAAATTGTTCCATTGAACGAATACGCGCCGAGCCGAACATAACAATTGTATTTGATATTTCTTCTTCCTTAAATTGTTTATCAGGTCCCATATATTCAGCTATTATTCGCAGAATACGTGCTTCCTCGCTATTCATAAAGTCAGGATCGGAATACGATTTTAATGCTTTTTGGCTAAATCTTTTATTTGTCATACATAACTCCTAATTATGTTCGTGATAAATGATAACCGCCGTCCACAGTCAAGATTTGACCTGTGATATATGGCGAACATGTCGAAAAAAAATATATTGCATCGAATATATCATCTGCATTTCCATATCGTTCCATAGGAATGCGATGTATTGGTATGAGTCCCGAATCTTGCTCTGAAAAATCATCCGGCTGACTTATTGCACCCGGACAAATACAATTTACGGTAAATTTGGGTGCAAGCTCCGAAGCCAATGATTTAGCTAATTGTATAACACCTGATTTCGAGACATTATATGCCGTTCTATATTTCCATGTTTCTCGTCCTCCAAGTGAAGATATAAGTATTATTCTGAAATCGCCCTTTGCACGGGTTCTTTCGACTAAACGCACAAACTCTCTGGAAACGAGTAATTGAGACCGTAAATTAATATTGTATGTTTCATCCCAATATGTGCTTTCCATATCTTTTAACATAAGTTTTTCGGGAAAAACACCGGCATTATTGACAATTATCCTTGGAATACATTGTAATGCTTCTAATTTCTCAAAAATTTGTACACAATCGGATTCTTTGGTTAAATTACCCTTGACAACAATAACATCTGTTCCCATTTGACGCAATTCATTTGCCGTTTGATGGGCACGTTCTTCCGACATATGAAAATGAAGTATAATCGAATAGCCCTTTTCAGCATAACGTAATGCACAAGCTCTGCCCAATCTTTTTGCACTGCCTGTAATAAGAACCCATTGTTTATCCATTACTTTGCAATGGGAATGGTGAAACATACACCTGCTGTCCTTGTATTGTCAAAAATGTATCATTAATTGCATGTTCTGTACGCACATACGCCAAAGCAAACCAGCGTTGTTCATCTTCATCAAAAAATACGCTTGTAATAGTTCCAATATTCTGACCATCAGATGTAATTGTATCTCCCTCTTGGATGAGAAATGAACTGACAATGCCTACAATTCTTTGTTTTACCTTATTATAGCTGTCCAATCGGGCAATAACTTCTTGACCTATATAGCATCCTTTTTTGAAATTGACATAATGTAGTAAACCCGCTTCTAATGGATTATATGCATCCTTGATTTCTTTACCAAACGATGGCATACCATACAGAATTTTGATTTTTTGATATTCCTCGTCTTTTACTTCAGTAAATATTGCACTAAGATAGTGATACATTTGTTCATAATATTGTATTGTAACAACTATTTTCAATCCAAAACTTTTGACGGACGGGATACGAAATGTTAAACATGAAAGATTGTCATCAATAATCACTTCTCTCGGGTGAAACATAGGTAAAATGGCAGTGTCCTTATCAAAAAAAATCTGTGATTGTTCATGAATACTATCACCATGAACCTCGAATTGAGCAAATGCAGAAGATTGATCACTTAAACGAACATCATCCATTATGATAAACTTTTTCAACCATCGAACTACCGTTTCTGCATTGTTCGGAGCACAAAAGCATAAAGATTTATCAACCACATTGATTACCTGCATTATGTCAATGATGCGACCTTTTTCACTGGTGAGTACCGTTGCAGCACCCGTGTCGGGTGGAAGCGATGCTAATGCATTGGTAGAAAGCCGATTCAGAAGGTCAAGTCGGTCACTCCCCTTCATCTCAATAATGGATGCAAAATCTTTGCGAAAAAAATCTGTGATATTGAGAAAATCGTTTCTGTTGTGTAACTGTTTTTCTTTTTTCATGTCATTGATAAGAGTTCATTCAATATTTTTTCCTATTTTGGATGTGTGACGGCATGGAACTTACTTTGTTTTTACTAATCTCTATACATTTATGATACTACGTTTAATCCTTACATACTTGATTGTATGTGTTCTTTGCTCTCTTTCAGTATTGAGCCAGGACTATCCATGGAGGGTACTATTCAACGATAAAGGTCCTGAAAAATTCTCAGTAGGTACGCAGCTCTATGAAAGAACGCGAGCACTTCATTCTGAAAGAGCAATACAAAGAAGACTAAAGGTACGAAAAGAATCAGAATTATTCACCATTGAAGACGCACCACTCTATACACCATATTTACAACAAATTACCTCAATCAAGGGTGTCAAAAAATTATTAGAAATCCGATGGCAGAACTATATTGTCATACGGTGTGACAGTGCGACGGCAAAAACTGTAGCCAGTTTGCAATTCGTGAAGAAAATAGAAAGAACATCTGTGCGATTCACACCTTTGGCAACCAAAGTTCAAGCCACCACTTTTCCTTTGGCAAGCACAGAGTTCCCTGCTATTGTTTCGCAACACAACTGCGGTGCTCTGCGCTATGGCACTTCTCTTAATCAATTAGAAATGTTGGGCATACCTGAATTTCATTCTTTAGGAATGATGGGGCAAAATACACTTACTGCTTTTTTTGATACGGGTTTTCGTTGGAAAAGTCACGCTTCATTAAATGCTGCACAAATAATTGCCGAATATGATTTTATTCAAAATGATACAATTACGGCAAATCAAGAAAATGATGTTCCGGCTCAAGATGACCATGGCTCTGTAGTTTTGTCCACTGTCGCGGGCTTTCAACAAGATTCACTTATCGGGGCTGCTCCATTTGGCTCATTCTTGCTTGCAAAAACAGAAGACTTACCCACAGAAACACGCTTAGAAGAAGAAAATTATGCAGCAGCGGTTGAATGGGCTGAATCACGGGGAACTGATATTATTTCATCGTCCCTCGGCTACAGTCGAATGGATAATACTGATGAATCTTATTCCTATGATGACATGAATGGTTCTCTTCCAATAGTGTCAAGAGCGGTGAATGATGCGGTCAAAAGAGGTGTTCTTTGCATTACAGCCGCCGGCAATAATGGGAGTGGCGAACGTGACAGCACAATTTCAAGTCCCGGGGATGCAGATAGTGTCATAACGGTTGCGGGGGTCATTCCAAACGGTGTCAATGTTGTCGGGTTTTCCTCGCGGGGACCAACTGCCTCAAAGGTACTGAAACCGGATCTTGCTGCACAAGCAACGGAAGTAGTTATGATGCGTACAGGTGATAGTCTTGGGATACGAAGAGGCAGCGGTACTTCCTTTGCTACACCATTGACTGCGGGCTTTGCCACAATTCTTTTATCTCAATTTCCGGAAATTACTCCGTGGCAAGCTAAAAAAGCAATGTTTGCTTCTGCGGAAAAGCATGATTCTATTCCACATAAAGTATTAGGATACGGTGTTCCAAAACTTAAGAAAGCAATGCTTGCACTGGGTCCGGTAATATCACAGATATCATCGTACCCTGTTGGTAATTATATGCGCATTGTTGCAGCCGTTTTATCGCAATCCCCTATTATCTCTGTAGAATTATCTATTATTTTTGCTGATGATAATACAGAAAAAATAATTACTATGCTTCCCGGTGATAAATTACCATTTTACGCAGTAGATATTCCTATCAGTTTCTTTAATGGTAAAAATGCCCGAGCATATATTAAAGTCAAAGACAATAAACAATCTCGAAATTTTCCTTGTAATTATGCCGGTGAACCTCTCTTTCATATCATTGAGGTAAATCAAGAAAAAATTGTATGTGGTATCGCAAAAGAATCCTTGCCGAGTACCGCAGTTATTGCAGGTGTAAACACTAATTATACGGATACAATCACAAAAGCAATAGAAATACATGGTGATATTGTCACCATGTTACGACAAAATACATCGTCTGATTCTGAATGTACTATTTATGATATTTTAGGTAACACTGTGTATCATCATATAATTAACGATAATATAGGAAATTTTTCGCTAGATTTGGGTACATTACAATTATCTCGCGGTACATATATAGTCACTGTACGCGACCAAGTTTCATTCATGAGCAAAGTAATTCTCCGTTAGCGGTATTGAGAGGCAATTCATTATGAAAAAACTTATGTATATAGTCCTCTGTATCCTCTCTTTTATTGCGGGATACAAGGCACAAAGCCAAGATACGATTCCCGATAATCTTGGGAAGGATTTTTGGCTTGTATTTCCTCCAAATTATCATAATGAAAGGTCTGGTTCATTTATAAATCTCTATAGAGATTCACTCTTTGTCTTAATTACGGTATCAAAGCCCACCAATGTTTATATAGAAAGAATGAATCGCAATGGAATGTTAAAAATTGATACCGTATTTATTTCACAAATAAATACGGTAAAATCATTTTCCTATCCTTGGTTTCAGTATGAATTGATAGGATTTAACGATTCCGGAAATGATGAAAAATCTCTCCGCCAAGATGAAACAGTCAGCAAGCAATACTTTCGCATCTCATCGGATGAAGACATTGGTGTCTATGCTTTTAATAATGCTCAAACAACGACAGATGCTACCTTAGTATTACCCACAGATGCATTGTCCAACGCGTATAGAATTGCTGCATATAATAGCCATAGATTAACGGAACAGCCTAACCCACGAAATACAAGTACACCTTCACAAACTGCGGTTTTAGCCGTACTTGATTCGACATATATCACCATTTCCCCATCTGTAGAAACCATGCGTGGAAAAACAAAGCCATTTACTGTTATGTTGAATCGAGGAGAGTCCTACTTGGTTCAAGCGAATGAAAGTAATGATTTTTTTAGTGATTTGTCGGGAACAAATATCTTATCAAGTAAAAAAATTGCTGTTTTTAGCGGACATCAAAGAGCTTTAATTCCTTTATCGTTAGGTAATACAGGTTCTCGCGATTATCTATTTGAACAATTGCCCGGTATTGGATTTTGGGGTAAAAGTGCTGTTGTTGTTCCTTTTAACAATGACTCAATACCAGAATATTCAAATAGACGTGACACCGAAAAAGATCTTTATCGAATTTTTGCTCATTATGATTCCACAGAAATCTATGTTGACGGTCAATTTGTCAAACGAATTGAAAGTGGTCAATTTTATGAAGCACCCTTGCTAAAAGCTTCATTCATTACCTCAAATAAAGCAATTATGGCAATGGCTTACAAATCGACGTCCAATATCACGCAATCCGTTGATATAATTGGAGATCCATTCATGGCTCTCATGCCTCCGACTGTTCAATTCTTAACTCGTTATACTTTTTTATGTCCAACAACCACACGTTCATCCCGTGGCAACCTTATCCCCACATATCCAATCCACTATCTCAACATTATTGTCCCCGATAATAGTCTTGATTCCGTGTATCTTGACAAAATATTGCTTCCTCGCACTACCTTTATTCCAATTCCTAATTCCGGTTTCTCTTATGCAATTTTGAAAATAAAAGAAGGTGTTCATACTTTACAATCAAATCAAGCAATCGGTGGTTTTGTCTATGGCTATGGTAATGCTATTTCCTATGGATATGGACTTGGTCTTCGATTCAAAAAAATTGATAATAATGAACCTGTGGTTTCAGGTAAAAGAGATTGTTATGAGTATAATGCTCTCATCTACGATACTTTATTTGCAGATTCTTACATTGATAAAATATTCTGCCCCGACAGTACAAATACAAACATAAAAATAACCAATCAATTTGGCTTAACAACGCAAAAAGGCGGCTTTACTGCATCATTAATCAATAATTTCCTCGATGGTTCTTGTTTTGTTATCGCCGAAGATTCTATACAGCAACAAGCAAGAAAAAGGGTTGTTATTCCCGGATTTACCGTTTCTGTTCAGAACAACAGAGAAAATACATTTACCACCATGCAAAAAACATTACGTACCAATAAACGATACTGTTTTCCGGTAATGATTGAAAATTATGGTAATTTTACCCAAACGATAACATCTCTCAAATTTAAGAATTCAGAATCCGGATTTTCATTATCCGAAACTCTGCCGATTATTCTCAAACCAATGGACAAAAAAGTCCTAACTGTATGTTTCTATAATAATAAAGATACTGTATGGAACGACACTTTGGTCTTAGGCAACGAATGTATGGCGCGTGATGTGCAAGCATTTAATTTTAAAGCAATTACAGATAAAGTAGCACCGCAATCTATTGTTTCTTCGGACGATTGTTTACGCAATTGGGAAGTTGTGCTGACAGAGATAAAAGAAAATGATATTGGTATTTATGATATTACTATACCTGATTCCACACTTATCAATTGTACCGCAAGTGTACAGATATCAGATAGTTCATTAGCCAGAGTATCGGTATCGGTAATTGATGAATTTAATGATGCAGAATTTACCATTATTGCAAAAGATTCATCCGACAATATCTCTACAATACGGCGTACTATTCCCGGTTATACAATACAGTTTACGGGAAAATCAATGGAAAGTAAAGAAGTCTGGAATTTCGGAAATGTTCCAATTGACAAGTTGCAATGCGATTCTGTTTTACTCTATAATTTCGGAAAATTTACTATTGATTTAAAACAATTTTCAGTAATGAATAATGTATATTTCTCCATACCACCGTCACAGTTTCCTATTATTATTCCTCCCGGGGATTCTGTTCCAATTATCATTTGTTATGAGCCAAAATATGTTCAAAATACACTTGATAAAGATGGTATCACTTTACCTTTTAAATGTGTGGATAAAATGCTGGATATAACAGGAAAAGCAGTTCAGTTAAGTACTCTCCAGGCAATACAATGTGATATTCCTTTAAAAATATCTGCCATTGGTGATAAACAACCAATAATTAAAGAATTGTATCCTCAACCTGCAACGAATGATATTATTATTGAAATAGAATCCTATTCAGTTTCGCAACTCCAATTTTCACTCATTGACAATACCGGTGTAACAATTCGTTTTTTCAATACACTGAATATTGATAAAGGATTATATTCTATACAATTACCCTTGAATAATATTGCAAATGGCGTTTATTATCTTAGGATGAATGATGGCTTACAAACCGAGACAAAAACAATTACCATTATGAATTGACAGTAGCAATCACAATATTGTTTTAATACCAAATCCGCCAAAAGCACCATTAAGTGCCCAAGAATTATTGCCAAAAAGGCGCACTTGATAACTACCTTCAACGAATATTGTTTCGGATGCTTGTATAATTACACCAATTGTCACGGCACCAAAGTCTTCCACAATAATTGTCCTTCGGGTATCAAAAGTGGGTACATTTTTTCGTGATCCAAGTCCTTGTGTAATATCTACGGATAATTTAATCATAAATTCTTCAACACTTTTATTTCCATACTCTGCATGAAAAGTTAGTTCATCATGTAATTCTTCATGGCGGCCCGTATATTTCACTTCCCCCTCGAACCATCCATTTGAAAATGGCATACCGACTTCAAGACCGAACCATTCTTGAAATGCCCCATCGCTCAAAAAAGGCATTCTGACAGTATCAGCAAAAATACCATTTGTTCCCCCCGGAGGGATACGAACACCTGCGCTTACGGAAACAACAGATTTGTTATTGTACAGTAAATACCGTCCTCCGAAACCATAGTATGTAAATGTTGTGAATGACTCAGCATTACGTTCCGGTTTTCTTAGGTATGTGGGGCTTTCATTATCGCGGTCTGTTTCATAGGTTTCAGTTAGGGAAAAATAGCCAAAGGGCAAATCAACAATTGCCGTCAATTTATCACTCAAACCATATTCCGCATACACACCGGTGATGATAGCAGAAAAATCCAGGGTATAACTGCGACCATTCGGATAAAACTGAAACAATCTGTCACCGGGTATAATTTCCTCTTTCATGACGCTGATGCTATTGCCGTTTATGTCCCAATATCGCGGAGCACTTACAGAACCAAGATAAGTTTTGGCATATAAGGTTCCGGCTGGTTGTGTCCATGCACCGGCAATCGCATCTTGCAGATAAGCAAAGTAATAAATCAAAGAAAACAAGAGTAAGAATTTCATAGCTTCAGCATGATATTGAAGTTCAAAATTACATTTTTTTTAATACGCTCAATAATCTTTTCCATTTTATCGTTGTAATTTTGTGGATACTTAACTCATGAACAATGAATAACAGCATTTTTACCTCAGCTTTTTATGCTCAACCGAGCAAGTTAAGAACTGTCATCATAGCAGGATTATTTACTCTATTCCTCTGTTGTTTACTCTTAATAATCAATCTGCTTATGCCTTATCTTATCCATAGTGGCAAAGAAGTAACGGTACCCTCTCTCATTGGTAAAGACATACAAAAAGGTTCGGCATTATTATCGGAGCTTGGTCTGCAAATACAAGAAGTGAAGGAAGTCTTTAGCGGACAAGCACCTGCGGGCATTATCCTAAATCAAAATCCTTTACCAAATTCGGTTGTCCGCGAAGGAAGACGGCTCTATATTACAGTGTCAAAAGGGATGGAGGGAGATGCCATGCCTAATCTTGTAGGGAAATCTTTAAGAGAAGCCAGAATTTTACTGATGCAACAAGGTTTAGAGCTTGGTGTGGTGCACTATGAGTTCAGCGAATTAGTGCAACAAGACAGGATTATGGCGCAAAGTGTGCAGTATGGAGCAAAAATCTCATCCGGTGAGCAAGTATCATTAACCATAAGCAAAGGACAAGAAGCATATCCTGTACCATCGCTCATCGGCAAAACAATTGCAGAAGCAGAAGAAACAATTGTAGCTGCCGGATTTGTACTTGGTGGCAAGGCACGAGAGCATAATGAAACGTACTTAAGCGGCATTGTCATTGCACAAGACCCTGCGGGCGGCACTATGTCACCGAAAGAAACTCCCATAAACTTGACTGTTTCCGAATAAACTCTATGCAAGCATTACCATTGTACTTTAAACGCCCGATGCAATCATTTCTTCATTATGTTCGCTTTGAAAAAGGGCTAAGTGAAAATACAATTATGTCCTATACGCATGATTGTACCGTATTTTTACAATCATTAGAAAGCAAAGGCATACAGTCTCTTGACATAGTAAAAAAGGCAGATTTTGAAAACTTTATCAAAGAACTCACAGAATTAGGTTTACATTCTTCCAGCAGAGCACGATATATTGCCTCCTTACGACACTTTATGAAATATTGTGTCTCGAGCGGCTTTATTGCACATGATTATACGGAAACGATTGATTTACCAAAAAATCGGCGTGAATTACCGGAAACTTTATCCATAGAAGAAACTTTATCCATCATTGAACAACCTGATACTACTACTGCGGCGGGACTGCGTGACCGTGCAATTTTGGAAACGCTATACTCAAGTGGCTTACGTGTATCCGAATGTTGTTCCCTGCGTCAAAGGGACATTCTCGAAGATGTTGAAGTATTACGAATTCTGGGTAAAGGTTCAAAAGAACGTATTGTTCCGATAGGAATAAATGCTTTATTCTGGATTAAACGTTACAGCAATGAAGTCAGACCAATTTTCAGTAAAAAAACGATTGCAGGTCAAGACTTTCTTTTTCTTAATCAGCGGGGTTCTGCTTTATCACGTATGGCTATTTGGAATATAGTTTCCGAAAACAAAAAAAAGGCAAAAATAGAAAAGCATGTTCATCCCCATACTTTCAGACATTCATTTGCTACTCATTTATTAGAAGGCGGTGCGGACTTGCGTGCAGTGCAGGAAATGTTAGGTCATGCAGATATTTCTACGACACAAATATATACGCATATTGACCGTGAATATATTAAAGAAGTACATACATCTTTTCATCCGCGAGCCAAATAATAATTATGCAGCTATTTATTGAACAATTTCCCCCTTTGGAATGTGGGGTGTACGATGTAAAGATTACATGGAAAAACAATATTCCTTATATATATGACATCTGGCGAAAAAAATATATTAAACTTACTCCCGAAGAATGGGTACGACAAAATTTTTTACACTATGCAATAAAAAGAAAGCAATTTCCATTGACACGACTTCATGTAGAATATGAAATAAATGTCTATGGTAGAAAAAAAAGAATTGATTGTCTTGTAACAAATGAAAAATTAACACCCATTGCCATTATTGAATGTAAAGCGCCAACGATTGCAATACATCAGACAACGATGCAACAAATCGGTACATATAATATCGTATTAAAAGTGCCGACACTCATTCTTACGAATGGCAATACGACATTGTGTTCACACAAAGTGCATGACTCTCAAATTTTTTCTCATGAATTACCGGATTACTCAACATTACTGACATATTAATATGACACACACACTCTACTCTCCTTTTGATATGCACATCCATTTTCGTCAGAATGAAATGCTTCGTGCAATTGCTCCATTAAGCGGATATTCTTTTTCGGGTGGGGTCATTATGCCCAATTGTATTCCGCCGATTGACTCTGCCGAACTGCTCGCAGATTATACAGAACAAGTAAATAATGCTCTTGGTGCATTAGATTTTACACCTTTTATGACCTTATTCTTTCGTAATTATTCCGAAAAAGAGCTTGCAGAAATCAAAGATTCCATTATCGGCATTAAATTATATCCGGCAGGTGCAACTACCAATAGCGATCAAGGAGTAAAAGAAATTAGCAAGGCAGAACATACATTAGCAATGATGGAAGAAATGGGTATTCGATTATTGGTGCATGGTGAAACACATGGATTTGTGATGGATCGAGAAAAAGAATTTCTTTCGATTTATGACTATTTGGCAAAAAAATTCCCGCGACTGCATATTGTTATGGAACATATAACAACCAAAGATGCTGTTGAGTTTCTTGATAAATATGACAATGTGACAGCAACGGTAACATTACAACATTTACTCATCACACTCGATGATGTTATAGGCGGTTTAATGAACCCACATTTATTTTGTAAGCCAATAGCAAAACGATATGAAGATCGCGATTCACTTCTCGATGCGGCATTGAATGCACATCCGAAACTCTGTTTCGGCAGCGATTCTGCCCCACACCCGATTGATAAAAAAGAATCTTGCGGATGTGCAGCCGGAGTATTTACAGCTCCTATTGCATTACAAGTCTTAACACAATTATTCGAGAAGCATAATTCATTACCAAATTTACAAAAATTTGTTTCCGATAATGCAGTGAATATTTACAATCTTACGCCTTCTCCGAAAAAAGTGGAATTATGCAAAAAACCATTTCTTGTGCCGGAAAAGTATCACACAGTAGTGCCAATGTATGCCGGACAGACATTGGAATGGAGTATAGAATCTGTGCAATAATTTTCTTTTTTATGCACAAAAGCCGCAGGAATTAGTCAATCGTTATTTCTGCGGCAATTGCTTTTATAATATCAAGAGCATGCTCTCGATTTTCGACGGGTATGGACACAAATGCTTTTTTTCCTGTTTGCTTAAATTGCGCTCCATTGATGGATGAAATTGCTGCCGCAAAATGAGGAAATACAAATTCATAAAACTCTTTCGCAGTTTCAGCAGGCAATTCAATAATCAATTCTTTTTTCTGATAACTGATGCGATGGAAACCATATTCCATTCCCACGATACGTAACTCAATAACAAAAAGTAAATTTTCGGCTTCTTTGGGTAATCTGCCATATCTGTCACGCAATTCTGATGATATATTATGTAATTCCGTGTGGCTTCGCACATTGAATAAACGCTTATAAAATTCATAACGTTCAGTGCTGTCAGAGACATATGAATCCGGCAACAAACAATCGGATGCGATGTCAATCGAAATTTCTTCATTGACAATTTTCTTTTTCTTTAATTGCGGTTCATCATAACCTGCGAATAATTCACTGAATTCTGTTGTGCGTAATTCACTCACGGCTTCGTCAAGTATTTTTTGATATAATTCATAGCCCATTTCAATAATAAAACCACTTTGCTCTCCACCCAATAAATTACCAGCACCACGAATTTCTAAATCACGCATAGCTAATTGGAAACCACTGCCAAGATCTGTACATTCTTCAAGTGCCTGTAATCGGCGCAAAGCTGTTTTACCGATAGTTTTAACCGGTGGCACAAGTAATGAGCAATATGCTTGAATATTCGAGCGACCTACCCTTCCGCGTAATTGATACAATTCTGCCAAACCAAAATTATGAGCATTATGAATAAACATTGTATTCGCATTTGGAATATCAAGTCCCGATTCCACAATTTTGGTTGCTAAAAGAACATCATATTTTCTTTCGATAAATTTTTCCATCACATCTTCCAATCGCTCGGTTTCCATTTGTCCATGAGCAATGCCACATCGTAAATGCGGTATCAATTGCACTAATGCCGCGTGATAATTGGTCAAATCCGCAATTCGGTCACTAACAAAAAATATTTGTCCTCCACGATCTAATTCACGCTGAATAATTTCTTTCACCATATCATTATTCCATTCAGTGATGCGTGTTTGGACAGGTAAACGATTGCGGGGCGGAGTTTCGATTACACTCAAATCTCTTGCCCCCATAAGTGAAAAATTTAATGTTCTCGGAATAGGGGTTGCCGTCAGTGTTAATGTATCAACGGAAACACGCATTTGTCGTAATTTTTCTTTTGCACCCACTCCAAAACGCTGCTCTTCATCAATAATTAATAAACCCAATGATTTAGGCAATATATCTTTGCTCAATACTCTGTGAGTACCAATAAGTATATCAATTTTTCCTTCCGAGAATTTTGCTAAAATTTCTTTTTGTTCACTGCCCGTGCGGAAACGTGATAGAACATCTATGGCTACAGGATAACGATGCAAACGATCGCGGAAAGTCACAAAATGCTGCTGTGCCAGAATTGTTGTCGGCACTAACACGATAACTTGTTTGCCGGCTTGTACTGCTTTAAATGCTGCACGAATAGCAACCTCGGTTTTACCGAATCCGACATCGCCACACACTAATCTATCCATCGGTTGTCTGGATTCCATATCTTTTTTTACATCCGCCGTTGCTTTTGCCTGATCGGGCGTATCTTCATAGATAAAACCGGCTTCAAATTCTTTTTGCCATGTAGTATCGGCAGGATATGCATAACCCGGTTGTGATTTTCTCAGAGCATAAATTCGTATTAATTCACGCGCAATATCTTTTAATTTTCCTTTAGTTTTTGCCTTTTTTCTTTCCCATTCACTGCTGCCCAATTTACTTAATTTGGGTGAGGTTTCATTATTGGCACTGTATTTCTGTACTTTATGCAGATGGTGTAAATGCACATACAAAATATCATTATTCTCATATATCAATCGGATACATTCTTGCTTGCTTCCGGCAATAGTTAATGTTTCTAAGCCATCGAATTTTCCTATACCTTTATCTACGTGCACAACAAAATCACCGCGATGCAATTGTGCTAATTCCCGCAAAGTTATACCGGTAAATTTTTGTCCTTTTTTCGATGTCTGAAAATGTTTTCTATCAAATATTTGATGTTCGGTAATTAAAGCGGCTTTACTTTCGGAAAAAATAAACCCCTTTGATAATGAATGCGGTATATGTTTAACTCTGCGTAAAACTAATGCATTATCTGCCATTGTATCATCTAATTCCGATTCATCATTTTCTAATGTGGCAATAATTAAATCATGTATTCTGCGACTGTTTGTTGTGCCGTCAGCAGCAATAAATATATGAATATCTTGCAAAGCCAATGTACGTAATTCTGTTGTTAATTGAACGACAGAACCATTATAGACAGGTTGCGGGAATGATTTAATAATAATATCCGAGGATTGCAATGGATTCATATGTATGGTTTTATATTGCATAAAACGCTCAAATACCTGGCTCAAATCGGCATTATGGCAACCGGCTTCAATAGAATGTGGCGCATCAAGTATAAACACCGACGATGCCGAAAAATGGTCGAATAATGTAATATTATCCAATGTTTCCGTTTGTTGAAATAAATGGGCAATTATTTCAACTGTACGATGTTCACGAATACTTCTTTGTGATAATGGATCAAATTCTCGAATTGAATCAACAGTATCACCCCAAAATTCTATGCGCAGCGGATTGTCCCAACCAAGTGCAAACACATCCACGATACCTCCGCGCACTGCCATATCACCTTGTTGTTCGACAAAATCCTTGCGCTGAAACCCCTGATGCCCCAGCATATTGACAAATTCTTGAAAAACCAAGGTGGTATTTTGTGTGATAGTTATCCTGTATTGGCGCAATGAGTCGGGCGGCGGTACTTGAAATGTGAATGAATCAGGTGTGGCTATGGTTAAGGTCGAAGACTCTCTTTGGAGTAAAGCCAAACCATCAATACTGCTGACAACCCGCTCATCAAGATCCTCGGCGGTAAAGCGCAAATGTTTATCCGGCTCAACAAAAAGTGCTATGTTTTCTTGCCCGATGAGCATCCCCATATCGTGCAACCATTCCAATGCTTCCTCCTTCGTATCGGTTATCACAACCAGAGGTACTTTGCTGCGCTTGAGTAGTAATGCCACCACTAATGAGCGTAATGAGCCGGACAATGTTTTTACGGACACCATGCCACGATTATCAGAGAGAAACTCCGACATATCATCCATAAAGTGCTGTTTTTCAATACGATGGAGCAACGCTTCAAAACCGGTATGTAAATCTTTCATAATCGTTTATCAAGAAATCTATTTTGCACACTTGGAGAAATTGGACAATAATTGAGCGGCATGTGACGGCACAAACCTACAAACATTGGTGAATCCACAACAGGCATTATCAAATACGGAAACAATCCTTACTTAAAAAATTCATCTCATTTTCTTGCCTAATGGAATGACTTTCGTAATTTTCGCACTCAAATCATAGTATTATTATCCTTTGCACTCTATGAAAACTATAAACAAAACACGGAACTACCTCAGTATATCAATATTTATAGTCATTTCAATCATCGCTTCCGGCTGTGGTGATAAAGAAGCAATTCAAAAATTGCAAGCTGAGAATGAGCAATACAAGGAAGTCTTAGAAATATCTACACAAAAGGAAGCTATACAAGATGAACTCTTAGGTTCTACTGTGGCGATTAATGAAGTCTATGACAAACTTATGTATTTGTCAAATGAACAAATTAAAGACCCTACCAAAAGAAATAGTGTCACCTCATCTGTCTTGATTTCTACCTTAGATTCATTGACCAGTCTTATTCGTAACAGTAAAAGTAAAATCGAATCCCTAGAGAAAAAGATTGGTCAAATCGAACTACAGAACCCGAATATGAAATTGTCCACAGCGGCTATTCGTAATAAATTGAGTGAGTTAAAAGATCAATATTTCCGCCATGAAGGGGAAGTGAAATCACTCTACACGAATGTTGCTACTGTTGCAGCATCCGACAAAAACCTTACTGCAAACGATAAGAAAAAATTAGAACAAGCAACCGGAGCACCTCTCGGTACGACAATGCAGATACTTTCCAATGAAGGTCATTACATTGTCGGCAATGAAGAAGAGTTAAAAAAAGCAGATGTGGTTGTTGAAGAAGGTGGTGCTAAATTATGGGTTTTTGGTAAAGTAGGAACAGCATTGGTTCCCGCTAAAGAAATGAAAGAAAATCATTTCTCTAAAATTATGATCCATGATCAGACAATTATACGTTTTCCGCGAAAAGCCAAAGATTATCGTATAGTTTCGGCACATAACCCTAAACTATTAAAGCCCAATTTTGATAATGATGAACATATTGTTTCGGTTACGGTCTTAAATACCTCTAAATTTTGGTACACGTCTCCTTATCTTATTATCGCCATTGATGATTAATATAGTATCATCTTTTTTCACAACCAATACATAAAGAGAATGAAATCTTTTTGTCGCTTGTTTTTCTGTGTATGTATCGGGATAATCAGCTTTCAATGTGAAAATTACGCTTTATCCCCATCACGACAAATCACACAATTTATCCATGACAATTGGTCTGTGCAAGATGGTTTGCCGCCCGGTATGGTAACATCTATAACACAATCAAAAGAAGGATACCTTTGGTTGGGAACTTTTGGCGGTTTAGTACGCTACGATGGTGCACGATTTACTATATTTGATAAAAGCGTACAACAATTACAAATGTCTGATAAAATATTTGCGGTTGCCACATCGGGTGACGGTTCTATCTATTTTGCCACTGCCGCCGGACTATTTATTGCAAAACAGAACAGTATTGAACCAATAAAAATTGCTTCCATTGGCACTAATGAACAAATAAATAAATTATATGTTGATAAAAATAATGTACTTTGGATTGGAACTTCGGCTGGATTATTAAGAAAAGAACAAACAACTGTTCAAAAAATTCATTCAGCCGAACAATTACCTCGTGGATTTCGATATTCACTTGCCGAAAGCACCGATGGTTCTGTCTATATAGGTACGCCCGATGGAATATTCTCTTATCGCAATGCAAAAGTATCACGAGTAGAGTCGCAATATTTCCAAGGTTTGGTCACTGCACTTGCCGTTGATAATAATAATTCATTGTGGATAGGAACCAATAGCGGACTTGGACGCAAATCAACAATCTCAGAATTAGTCATCACGCGCGCCGATGGGCTTGCCGGTGATGTTATTCAATCATTATTTACCGATTCTGACGGTAATGTTTGGATTGGCACAAATCAAGGTTTAAGCCGTGCTTCTGCCGCCGGAATGATTAGCAGTGCCCCTACGTCAATGTTCCCATCGGATGTGATACTTTCGATTTATGAAGACAAAGAAAAAAATATTTGGATAGGAACTTTTTCTAATGGGCTGCACAGATTACGTGATGGCACATTTACGACATTATCCTCTACCGAAGGTTTATCCGATGATTTTACACGCTCCATTCTGCAAACAAAAGACGGAGCTTTATGGATTGGGGCTTCGAATGGCTTAAACCGATACCATAAAGGAGGGCTGACATTTTATTCCTATAAAAATGGTTTAATCGGCAATGAAGTGAATGCTCTTTGTGAATCAGCGGATGGCACTTTATGGATTGGGGCTGCACCCGGTTATATAACACAATTCAAAAATGGTACATTTACAGGTATTCCCATATCACCGGAAAATTCGCCAGACCCCGTCTATTCCCTCTTTGAAGATTCACGAGGCATACTATGGATTGGTTCAGAAAATTCTTTATTGATGCTGAAAAATGGGCAAATATCTCGCATTGGAACCGATAAAGGATTATTAAGAGGGCTTTATACCAATATCAGCCAAGATAAAAATGGAACTCTTTGGTTTATTGCCTATGGCGGTGGTATTGTGTCATTTTCTAAAGGTATATTCAAAACATTTACAAAAAAAGATGGCTTGCCCACTCCATTTATTAAATCTGTGTATCATACACCCAAAGGTGAAATATTATTCGGTACTGATGGCAAAGGCATAATACGTCGTACCAAAAACAAGAATTTTATCGCTATTACTAAGAAAAACGGTTTGCCCCATGATGATATTTTTCATATTGCTTCGGACAATACAGGACAATTATGGTGCAGCACAAGCAGAGGAATTTTTTCGTGTTCATTAGCCGATATTGAAAAATATACAGTCGAAAACAATACTCCCATCACAGCCGTAACCTATGGCACCCGTGACGGATTAGTTGGCGTAGAATGCAATAGCGGTTTTTTTCCTGCCGGTTGGACAATGAATGACGGCACTATGTGTTTTCCTACGGTCAGAGGGGTAGCTTTTGTGAATCCTCAAAAAGGTACAAAAAATATGATACCTCCGCCTGTGATTATTGAAAATTACAGCGTGAATGGTGAATCCCCTCTTATGATTTCCGAAGAAAATACTATTCAAGCCGGCGTTGAACGCATAGCAATCTCCTATACTGCTTTATCATTAGTTGCTCCCGAAAAAATACGTTTCAAATATATGTTGGAAGGTTTTGATAATTCATGGGTGGAATATGGTAATGAAAGAACTGTGTATTTTACCAATTTGGCTCCGGGTAATTATACCTTAAAAATCATTGCTTGCAATAATGACGGTGTATGGAATAATGTGGGAGCATCAGCCACATTTGTTGTTTTACCATTTTTCTGGCAAACTCTCTGGTTCAAAATACTGTTAGGTATAGTCGCGTGTATTGTGCTGTACGGTATTTATGTGCTGCGCGTCCGTTCTTTGCAAAAAAAGCAGCGCGAATTGGAAAGCATTGTCGAAGAACGCACCAATGATTTACGTAATGTCAATCAGTCCTTGCAACTTGCCAATACAACACTTGAAAAAAGCATTAAAGAAATAGCGGCACTTAATGAAGATCTTATTGAACTCAATAATGAAAAAAATGAATTTTTGGGTATTGCGGCTCATGATTTGAAAAATCCTCTTTCAGGCATAATGCTCACCGCTAAAAATGTGCAATCATTTATTCATGCTCTTAAGCCCGATGACATAAAAAATATGATGAGCAAGGTAGAAACATCGGCTCATCGTATGAGAGATATTATCGGTAATTTATTGGATGTGAATGCTATTGAATCGGGTAAACTCCAACTGAAACCGGAAAAATTCGATATTGCAACGGTTATCGAATCCATTTGTCAGGAAAATGATGAAAAAGCCAAAGAAAAGAATATTATTTTACGCAAGGATATTAGTTCCTATCATGTATTTGCCGATAAAGCAGCTACCCATGAAATAATTGATAATTTGCTGTCCAATGCTATAAAATTCTCCCCTTTTGATAAAGAAATTTTTATTATCACCAAAAAAAATGGCGATGCCATAGTCTGCGAAATTAAAGATCAGGGTCCGGGATTAACTGAAGAAGATATGAAAAAAGTATTCGGTAAATTTGCTCGTCTGTCTGCCCGCCCAACAGGAGGCGAACATTCTACGGGCTTGGGACTTTCTATTGTCAAACGCTTGGCAGAATCAATGAAAGGCAAAGTGTGGTGTGAAAGCATTCATGGTCAAGGAGCTTCCTTTTTTGTGGGATTACCACAGTGATGTATGTGAGTGGATATGAATGACTAAAGAGATAAACAAAACTCTATACAAAAATTGTCACATAATTAACTACAATCTAACATGACTTTATCTTCTTAACCGAGAACATAGTTCATTGTATTCATATCAATTCGTCATTCCATTTATAAAAGTTTGTTAATTTACATTGTAATGTCGGTGCATTGGCTAAAAAATGGTTCATTTACTTTTGCCGAAGAACGGCTTTCTTGACTATACTTTTTTTGTCCTAAACTCATAGGTTTCAAGTAGAAATGATGTCATTGTCCCCGCCAAATTTACAGCAAGTTCAGCGTGTCGTGAGGTCGGTTTTACATATGAACTCTTTTTCCCGTGAGAGTCACTAAGTTTATTTCTTAATGCTCCAAGTCCTTCAACAACTGTTTGACAACCACCTAAAATCTGTTCAGTGTGCTGGTCAGGTGCAAGGTTTAAGTTTTCTGCTGTCATTTTATATAGTTTTGGCAAGTCAAGGTCGTCCTTGTATGTTACGCTTAAACTGTCAAGAACAAATTTACAGGTAGTTTCAATTAAAGTCCTTGCAGTTGTAATTGCCCCTTCTGGGTCGTCAACTTTTCGTTCTAACGCTTTAATCCATTGCAATTTTATATACTCTTGACTGAATTTTTCAATTGACTTTGAAGTACTTTTGTCAATAATTCCGTTTTGCTTGGTTTCAATGTAGTTAAGAACATTTGAAAACTCATTCCATAAATACTGTCTTCGTTCAACGTAAGTAGAGAATTTGAATTTAATAAATTGCCAAAACTGACCACTCGTTCTAATTGTCAATAAAAACTCAGGTAGATAACTTTTTATTTCAGTGTTGTTAAGTAATTCATTTCTTAGATTCTTATAATCTTCATCTTCACAACTTCCACCTGTCGCAATTGCGATAAGTAAATTTTGAAGAGTGTCAATTTTAGTTTGCAAATCTTTCATTGTTGTAATCTCGTTTTGAATTGCCGCATAACATTTCGGGGCGTTGGTCGTATGCTGGCAAAAAAAATGTGCCATTATGGAGCGGCTTTTAAACTGAAGCACATCTCTCATATTAACCCAAAACGCATTCTTTTCCTCAAAACTACAAAATTTTGTCTTCACAGACAAGTACATAAAAAAAGAGCGGATGTTATTCTACATTCCGCTCTGTTTTATATAAGTATTGTTCTACTGTGAGAGATTTACATATCAGCAAAAATATTTCTTGCAATGACAATTCTTTGCACTTCGCTTGTGCCTTCACCGATAGTTAATAATTTACTGTCGCGCCATAATTTTTCGACGGGATATTCTTTAATGTATCCATAGCCGCCATGAATTTGTATTGCATCTTCGGCAGCTTTTACGCAAATTTCGGAGGCATACATTTTAGCTTGTGCAGCCGCCACAGTAATATTTTGTCCATTATCGCGCATCCATGCGGCTTTGTATGTCAATGCTCTTGCTGCTTCAACTTCGGTAGCCATTCTGGCAAGTTTAATTTGGATGGCAGGCATCTCATTCAGGCGTTGATTGAATTGTTTTCTTTCATTGGAATATTTAAGGGCAGCATCCAAAGCACCTTGCGCCAAACCAACCGATAAGGCAGCAATAGAAATACGTCCGCCATCTAATATTTGCAATGCTTGAATAAATCCTTCTCCTTCATTGCCGAGCATATTCGCAGCCGGAACACGCACATTATCGAGTGTTATGCCCGCAGTATCAGAACAACGCATTCCAAGTTTATTCTCTTTTTTCGAGCCATAAAAGCCCGGCATTGTTTTATCAACCACAATAGCGGAAATTCCTTTTTTCCCTTTTTCGGGTGATGTGACTGTCATCATCACGCATACATTACCGACATTGCCATGGGTGATAAAATTTTTCGAGCCATTGATAATAAAATCATCACCATCGCGTACGCCGACAGTACGCATCCCACCGGCATCGGAGCCGGAACCGGGTTCAGTTAATCCCCATGCAGCCAAAGTTTCGCCGGAAGCTAACATCGGCAAATATTTCTTTTTTGTTTCTTCCGAGCCGAAGCGAAGAATATGACCAATACCAAGTCCATTGTGCGCCGCTACCCCCAAAGCAATAGCCGGACAAGCCCGAGCAATTTCTTCAACGATGATTGCATATTCTTGATATCCCATGCCGGAACCGCCATATTCTGTGGGAACTAATATTCCCAAAAAGCCCAGTTCACCTAATTTTTTAAATATTTCATGCGGAAATTCTTGTGTTTCATCATAATGCAAAGCAACGGGAGCAATCTCATTTTGAGCAAAATTGCGCGCAACTTCCTGAATCGCCTTTAAATCGTCGGTTAATTCAAAATCTAATGTGGAACTTTCTGTCATATATATCTCCAAAATCGGAAAAAGTTATTAAATTTTTATACAAATTTACGGTATAATTGATTCGTGTCATTCATCTGCCGGCAGGTTAAAAAGTATATCCCGAGCAATTTTTTCGGATTTTTCGGGGTTAGTGAGTATTTCAACCAATGCTAAAGCAAATTCAAACGCAGTGCCGGCTGCTCTGCTTGTGATAATATTATTGTCAATAACCACAGATTCCTCAAGATAGGTAAATTCTTGAAGAATATGTTGCACCGACGGATGGCTTGTAATTGCAGTATCTTCGTGTAATAGATGAAGTTCAGCCAATAATGCGGGAGCAGCACAGAGCGCAGCAATATATCCTTGACGCTCTAAATGTGCCAGAAGTAAACGCTCTACGAATGGATCGGCAATGAGGTTCTGAACGCCTTCCGCACCGCCGGGAATCACAATCATTTCAAAAGTTTCAGTATCTGTTAATTTCTCAATTTGGGTATCGGGAATAATCCGCACACCTCGCGAACATGTCACTATTTCATTATCGCCTGCCACAATAACGGAAAGCCCCGCTCTTCGCAGAATATCCGTTACTATAACGGCTTCCATTTCTTCTGTGCCATGTGCTATCAGCACCAACACATGATTCATACTTTCCATAGCTATCGTGTCCCGAGAATATCAGTAAGACATTCCGATAAATGTGAGAATTGAAACTTATATCCTAATCGTATGGCTTTCTCGGGGATAACATTTTGGCTATGTGTAGCAATAACAACACTTTCGCCCATAATCAAAGAAAGCACAAAATTCGGCACAGGAAAAAACGAAGGACGAGCCAATCTATTTCCTAATTCTTTTGCAAATCGTTTCATTGTTACGGGATTGGGTGATGTAATATTCATAGGTCCGCGCATTGAGTTTTGCCCCATTGCCCATAGTATCATTCCCACAACATCATCAGGATGCACCCATGACCACCATTGTTTTCCAGTTCCTAATGGTCCGCCCACTCCCAAACGGAATGGAAGCAGCATTTTGGATAAAGCACCTTCATGCGGATCAAGGACTATACCTATTCTGCCAATCACAACTCGCGTATAATCAGCAGCTTGCATTGCACTTTGTTCCCATTCATAACAGACATTTGCAAGGAAATCGCTCTTGTCGCCATTAGCGGAATTTTCTGTCAATATAGCGTCTTGACAATCACCATAATACCCCACGGCAGATGCAGAAAAGAAAAAAGGAGGAGGTTGTTTTGCTTTAATAATCGCATCAACAATTGCATTGGTAAAGAGAATGCGACTGTCAAATATCTGCTGCTTATGTTGTTGTGTCCATCGCTGCGCAACGGAAGCGCCTGCTAAATTGATAATGGCATCAGCACCATCAATCCATTGCTTCCATTCATGAGAATCTGTCCCCCATTGAACAAACTTGATATGTTCCATTGGCGTTTTGCTTTGCGATGCGCTACGGGTGAGAACAATAATGTCATGATGTTCATTTGCTAATTTTTTAATCAACTTCTTACCGACAAATCCTGTTCCGCCGGCAATAACAATCCGTCCCATAGTTTTTATCCCCTGAAAAAAAAACGCATAGGTTAAAGTGACCTATGCGTTCAAAACGTTGTACAGTACTGATTATTATGGTATTATTCGCTGATAACCCATACTTTTACTGTTGTTGACACTTCGGGATGCAATTTGACTTTCACATCAAATACACCAAGTGACTTAATTGGTTCATCAATAGTCACATTACGTTTATCAACTTCATAGCCGCGCAATTGTAATTCATCAGCCACCATTTGTTGAGTAACCGTACCGAACAAGCGACCTTCTTCACCGACTTTCATACCGATGGAAAGTTGAACTTCAGTAAGTTTGGAAGCAAGAAGTTCAGCTTCTGCTTTCAATTTTGCCATATTGGCTAAGTATCGTTTTTTCTCGGACTCAAATGCCTTGAGGGCACCGGGAGTCGCATAATAAGCAAGATTTTTGGGAATGAGGTAGTTACGTGCATAGCCGTCGCGGACTGTGACTATTTCACCCATTGCACCCAAATTTTCAACCTCTTGACGAAGAATGATTTTCATTGTGATGTTCTTTCGTAATTACTAAAAATTAAGTGTTTAGGATAAATTTATTCGCCTTGTTTTTCAGCTGCTGCTTTGGCTGCTTGTGCTGCTGCATAAGCAACACGCGCTGCACGATAATCACGTAATTTTTGCGGCAATAGCACAGTCAAATGGCGAAGTACGTTTTCCTCAAGGGTAAACATACGCTCAATTGTCGGAACAATCGCAGGCGCGATTTCGTATGCCATATACACATAATAACCGTTATGCTTTTTCTTAATCGGATAAGCAAGACGACGACGACCCCATTTATTATGGTCAATGATTTTTCCGCCATGTTGTTCGATATACTCGGTAACACGGGCGACCACTTGTTCAATGTCTGCATCTTCTAAAGCAGCATTGACAATGTATGTGGATTCATATAAGCGGTGTACGCTCATTCTGAATACTCCTATGGTTGTTTATGAAAACAGCCGTCTGTCATGAAACGACGGCAGGAAATTGAAAGACTGCAAAAATATGGATTTACTTTAACATAACATGCGTGTATAATGTACTTTAATCGAATTATGTGTTGTTTTTGTTTCCACACACACTAAAGTGTCTCTAAGGACGATGATAAACAGACGATTGCAGTATTTTTGCATCACATTTAATCTTGGCAGATACGTAATGAAATTAATTCTTAGAGTTTTTGGTTTTCTCAAAGGGTACAGACATCTACTGATTTTGTCTATTTTCTTCAATTCTCTTTTCTCTCTTCTTGATGCAGCGGCTATTGCAATTATCCAACCGGTATTTGAAGTACTCTTCGGAACACAAACATCCAATGCCATACCTCAAGCAATTGTAAATAAAACAGATATATCATTCTTAGCCCAATTAAAAAACTCATTCTATGACTTGCTACGACAATTAACTTTCGGTGAAACTCCCTTCGATACTTTGTTCCGATTAGCGATGATGTTGTTCATTATCTTTCTTATGAAGAACATTTTAAAGTTTTGCTCAGCATTGGTCAATACTCGTTTTACGGAAAATGTCGTAAAAGCAATGCGAGACTCACTTTTTTCGAAGCTTGTATCTTTATCCATGGATTTCTTCAATTCACGTAAAGTGGGAGAACTTATGTCATTAACAACAAATGACATATCAGTAATGCACGGTGGGATTTCCCCTATTATCTACACAATATTTCGTGAACCGATACAAATTGCTTTTTTTCTTGCATTATTACTTTCCTTTTCTCCTAAACTCACGCTCATTGCTTTTAGTACAAGCATACTGAGTCTCATACTTATTCGCTTTTCTGTCAAGTACCTTAAAAGATACAGCCATAGGATGCATGATGCAGTTGCGGGTTACACAACAGCTTTAGTTGAAACGCTCTCCGGTATCCGCATCATAAAATCACTCAATGCAGAATCAACAGCCCGCCAAAGATTCTCTCGTGAAACACAGCGCTATGTGAGTGCAGCTATGAAAAACCAAATTGTTTCATCGCTCATTCCTTCCATCAATGAATTGACTGCCATAGGGGCATTATCCGTTGTATTATATATGGGCGGTACAGAAGTCTATTCGGGTAATATGAAAAGTGAAGAACTTCTCACCTTTCTCTTTGCACTTTTTGCTATCATGAAGCCTATTGCATCATTAACGGAGATGCCGGCACATGTTCAAAGGGGTCTTGCGGCGGCGGAGAGAGTATTTGCTGTATTGGATTTACAACCCAAAGTACAAAGTGGAACAATAACGGTTCAAAATTTTTCCCACTCCCTTCATTTTGATAATGTTACATTTGCTTACAAAGAAAAAAATGCTTTGGAAAATGCAACTTTAACTGTTCCTAAATCAAAGAAAATTGCCTTAGTCGGCTCATCAGGAAGCGGAAAAAGTACCTTCGCCGATTTAGCTATACGCTTCTATGATCCGCAGAAGGGTACAATACAACTTGATGGCAAAGACATTAAAGATTTTACACTGGAATCATATCGTTCACTTTTTGGTGTGGTTTCTCAAGAGTCTATCCTTTTTAACGATACAATTGCCAACAATATTCGCTTGGCTTCACCTCTTGCCGAAATGTCCGAAGTAATTCGCGTGGCAAAAATTGCACATGCTCATGACTTTATTTCTTCTTTGCCCGAAGGTTACAATACGTATGTCGGTGATCGAGGTATGTTGCTCTCAGGAGGACAAAAACAACGGATAGCTATTGCTCGAGCATTACTGCATCGTCCTGAAATTGTTATATTTGATGAAGCAACGTCTGCTTTGGATTCAGTATCGGAACTTGCAGTGCAAGAAGCTATTAACGATATTTTGTCACATCAGACTGCAATCATTATTGCCCACCGGCTTTCTACTATCGTTGATTGTGATTGTATTTATGTCTTTGATGATGGCAAAATAGTAGAATCAGGTACTCACACTGAATTAATTGAAAAAAAAGGAACTTACAAACATTTATATGACATTCAATTTTCTTCATAATGCTTAAATCATTACGTCAAAATAGTGGATCTATACTTTTTGCTGTATTTCTGTCCATAAGTTTATGGATATATGTCAATATGAAGGCAGTGACAACACAGATTGTAAAATATTCTATGGTAGTCAGTGCTCAAAACGGCAAAGCTATTGCATCCGACTACCCGTCCACAATTGATATAAAAATCAGAACGACGGGCTGGCATTTTTTCAATTTAGAATATATCGGTGCATCGCGAATATGTAATGTGCGCAGCGAATCCGGTAAAGCCACGCCTGATGGTATAGTCTATTTTACCAAGAATGAGATATTGCAAAGTCTTGTACCAAATCTCAGTTTAGATAAAGTTGTTGATGTAACCCCTGAAGCATTTTCTGTGCAACTAAGTTCGCTAATGACCAAGAAAGTTCCTATTCGTCCGATTGTTCAACTCTCTTTCAAAGATAATTATGGCTTAGTAATGCCTATGACTATCGTTCCGGATAGTGTGGAACTTTCAGGCAGCGCAGCGGCATTGCAACGTATCAATGAATGGAAAACACTCCCTGTGAACCTCTCACAGATTTACTCGAACTTCTCACTGATTGCACAAAGCAGCGATACGCTCAAACCGCTCGTTGAATGTCTGACAAAAGAAATCCAAATTAGTGGCACAGTAGATGAAATTGTGGAAATCGAAATTGAAAATATCCCGATTATTATCCGTAATGCAACTGATAAAAGAATGGAACATAGGATTATGCCACTCTTCGTATCGGCAATTGTACGTGGTGGAGTGAAGAACTTATCACGACTCCAAGTCAATGATATTGTCGCAAGTGTTGATTATAGCACTATTCTCAACGATTCGACAGGATACATCAAACCAATTATTTCAACTCCATATTATATTGAAGTTATATCAACGACACCAAAGTATCTTACTCATAGAAAAACGATTCTCAGCTCTACGCTACATTCTATTACTATGCCATAATAATAAGTTAATGATATGACGGCACAAAATAACTCGGTATATTTGCGTTCAATATTCTCGTTTTTTTTTCACATTTTAAGGATTACATAATGTTAAAATCAACATTTCTCCTTGCATTTGCATTAGCAGGTGCCCTCTTCATCGGTGGTTGTAATGAAAACACAACTGATCCCGTAACAGGTACAAAACCGAATGCTCCCACAGCCATTATGGCTCAATCAGCGTCAGCTACTTCGGTAAAAATTAAATGGACTGCTCCTACCGGTACATTTGATAATTATCATGTAAAGGTTATGGACGGTACGACTTTAGTTCAAGAGGACAAAGCTGTAGCAAAAACAGCAACAACTTATACTGCAACAGGCTTAACAGAAGGTAAAGCCTATAGCTTTGAAGTAATGACTGTTTCCGGTACTGAAATGAGCAGTGCAGTCAAAATTACTTGGGCACCGGCAACCCGAGCAGGCGGTACCTTTAGATTGTATTCCGGCAACAATAACACAGAGGGAAGTGGTTTGAACATATTTGGTACAGCAGCTCCTTCAGTGAAAAAAGTTGCTGAAGGTGCCTTATGGGATATTTGTTTTGATGATGACGGTGGTACTTTTGTAGGTTCACCCGGGCAAAGCCGTTATGTTGAAGAAGTTGCAGACCGGCTGGTATTCAAACAAGCCCCCACACAAGAAGCAAGATTAATATTTTTGGGCAGACTTTATACAGGTATCAATTCATTAGATGAGATTTATGAATCAGAAGATTTATCAATCATTCCCGCGACAAGCAAGTTCGAAGAAAAATTAATTGATTTAGCATCTGTTACTGACAAAACTAAAGGTGTTGGATTTGTTTGCAGATATAAAGTAGATGATGATACTCGCTATTATGCTAAAGTTGTTGTAAAATCTGATGGTACTTCAATTGTCAGAGGTTCAGGTTCAAATGCATTTATTGAAGTAGAAGTATCATATCAAAAAGAGAAAAACGTACCTTACGCAAAATCAAATTAAGTTCCTTTGTTAAGGTTTTTCAAAAAAAAAGGCGGATAATTATTATCCGCCTTTTTTGCTTTAGTCGTCACGAGACTTTCTTTTTTGTACAGTTTTGATTGTACTTGGATCCTGTGCAGGTTTTTCTTCAACCTTGGGTTTTTCATCTTCTCGACTTGCTCGTTTTTGTACTGTACCGACTCCAGTTGTGGCATCAGTTGCTGATTTTACTTCAACTTTAGCTGCTTTTTTGGTACCTTTTTTCTCTGCTGCGGCTTTGGCTTCTGCTTCTTTTTGTGCTGCCTCAGCTTTAGCGATTGAGTCCTTAATTGCCGTGCTGTCCACTGTCGGCATTGGAGCAGGTGGCGCAGGTGCCGGTGCTTCAGGAACCGGTGCAGGTTCTACTTTAGGTTCTTCTTTCTTCTCGCAACCAATCACTGCAAACGAGAGTGCTGCGCATACAAATGCAGCTTGCAAAAAACGTTTCATGGAATCTCCATAAATGATAATAAAAAGAGCTTATGCTCAAACAATGTAATAATACACGCAAAAATCTGAATTTTATCTATAATAACGATACGTAGTATCGAATAAAATCATTATGATGTTAGGCACTATCTTCCGGAATCCATAAGTGTTTTGCCATGTTCACACATTCACCTATGAATTCTACTCCCTCATTTTCCAATGCTTGACGCATAGCATACGGCGTTTCAAAGTGCATTTTTCCGCTCAATTCTCCATTTCTATTTACCACACGATGACAAGGAATAATCTCCCTTTGTTCCAAAGATACAGCATTGAGGGCATATCCGACAATCCGAGCTGATGAACGCGCCCCAAGAATTGCTGCAATATGTCCGTATGTTGTTACCATCCCATATGGCACTTTCAAGACTACTTCATGCACCCGTTGAAAAAAATCGTCGCTCTTGGTTTGAAGAATATTAAGGTTTACTCTGCGTTTCACGATTTGTCAATAACTTGGTTAATGCTTCAATAAACTCATCAACATCCTGTTTGCCGATAATCAATGGCGGTAAAACTCGCACGACCGAACCGGCAGTAACATTACAAATCACTTTTTCTTGTAAAAGGGCATCAACGAACTCTTGTGCATCATACGACATCACTATACCAACCATTAATCCTTTACCGCGGATTTCAACAATATCACGAGGAAAATTATGTGCAAGTTCCCCTAAGCGCAATTGCAAATATTCACCAATAGCGGCGGCATTGCTTTCTGCCCACTCTTCTACTTCATTAAGAACCACAAGCCCCGCAGCACATGAAACCGCATTTCCACCAAATGTAGTGCCATGATTACCCCTGACCCATACATCTGCCACGCGCTCATGGAACAAAATTGCACCCAGAGGCAATCCCCCGCCAATACCCTTTGCCAATGTGACAATATCAGGCGTAAACTTATAGTGCATATATGACATAAATTTACCCGTTCTACCTACCCCGCCTTGTATTTCATCCGCAATAATGAGAAAATCATATTTCTGTCTGAGAGCTGTCAACTCATCAATAAATTCTTGTGTTACCATTGAAATACCACCTTCACCTTGAATACATTCCAGAGCAACAGCACATGTTTTTTCATCAATAGCCGCACGTAATGCCTCACAATCATTAAAAGGCAGTACAAACTTATTATCAAGAAATGGTCCCATACCTTCTTTATAGAGCGGTTTATCCATCATAGATAATGAACCATAAGTACGTCCATGGAAACCACCACTAAATGCATACATGTTTTTTTTACCGCGCACACTACCCCATTTTGCCGCTAATTTTAATGCACCTTCAAAACTCTCTGCACCGGAATTACTAAAATATACTTTTGATAAGCCGGAAAGTGCAACTAATTTTTCAGCGAGAGCTATTTGTGGCTCTTGGTAAAAATAGTTGGATAAATGCATATATCGTCGAATTTGATGTTCAATTGCATTTTGTATTTTGGGATGGGAATGACCTAAAGTATTGACAGCTATACCACTTAAAAAATCCAAGTACGGTTTGCCCTCCACATCATAAATTCGACATCCTTGAGCATAATCAACAGTGATTGGTAACCGCTTATATATACCATACATCACAGATTTTTCGCGTTCAGAGAGATTGGATACCATAATAATAATTTCAAAAATGTAATAATACTATAACGATAAAAAAAAATTAACGACGAAATCATGAAAAATATATGAGAATATTTTTCCGGAAATTTCATTCACTCTAAATAGTTTAACAATAGAAAAGAACAGTGACTGATTAATCAGAATCAAATGAATTATAGACAAAATCAATATTCACAATAAAAAAGGCAGTATTATACTGCCCTTAAAACTACAAAGTTTTCTTTTTACATAATTGCATTCAAAACATAGATAGTACATATAATGTTCATATATTACAAACGTGTCGGCATAATCAACATAAGTAAAGATTCATCATCACGATTTGGTTTTAACAATACTGCACGTGTTGGTGATGAGAAAGTAAACAAGCATTCATTATTATCGGAACCGGAATCAAGATGTTGTAAACCATCAAGGACATAATGATAATTAAATCCTATCTCGAAAGATGCTCCGGTATATTCACAAGGTAATTGCTCCTGTGCATTTGCTCCTGAATCATCATCAGCACCGGCTATAGTAACACCATCTGAAGAAATTGTCATTTTAATCTGATAGGATTTATTATTCGTAAAGATAGCAACACGCTTAAGTGCTGCCACAAGTTCTTTAACGTTCACAGTCAATTCTTTATCATTATCTTTTGGAATCACATTTTCATACGGCGGGAAGCGTTCATCAATAACTCGTGTTACTATCGTTGTGTTAGCCATCACAAATTCTGCATGGGTTTTAGTGACAGAAACAACAACATCACTGTCCACTTTTCGCAGCAGTTCTATAGAACGAGCAGGAATAATTACATCTAATCCTTGTGGGAATTCTGTATCACCGGCATTGACAATTACTCGCGATAAACGGAAACTATCGGTGGAAGCTGCAGTTACATGATCACCTCTGAATTGAAGCAATACGCCTGTCATAGCAGGTCTATACTCTTCTTTTGAAACTGCAAAAACAGTCTTTTCAGCAATTCGGGATATATTTGCTTGTGAGAATGTTGCCCGTGTACCTTCAGGAAATTGCGGCATGGTTGGAAATTCATCGGCACTCATACCTTTCATCGTGTACTTACCAAAATTTGTTGTTAATGTAACATCATGATTTGCCGATACCGCGATTTCTATTGTTCCTTCTTGCCCTAAAGCTTTTACAATTTCATTAAGACGACGAGCAGGTATCAAGACTTCACCTTCAGCGCCGATAAACGCTGATACCGTAGATGAGATAGTTAATTCTTGATCCGTTGTTAACATTGTTAATACACCATTCGCTGCATTACAATGTATATGTTCAAGAACCGGCAAAGTTGATTTTGGGGGTAATGCCGGAATAACACGTGCAATTACTTTCTGAAGATCACCAAGAGTTACTGAAAAGCGCATAGTAAGTATCAAAATAAAGTTTGAGATAAAAGCAAAAATACGATAATTCGAGCGGTTTACTTGCATATTATGACGGTTTGCTCAAGCAAAATCTTTCAAACCTACTTAGCCCATATCATAAACTGAGTACGCCGATTTTTCTGACGTCCTTCCTCTGTGTTGTTTGTCGCAACCGGTTGCGACATACCAAATCCTCTTGCTCGCAATCTTTTGGGTTCAATACCTTGATCCAATAATGCTTGTAGCACTGCTTTTGCTCGATTTTCAGAAAGACGCTGATTATAATCTTCAGCTCCAAGATTATCTGTATGTCCTTGTATTTCAATGCGTAATTTAGGGAATCTTTCCATATATTCCACAAGTTCATCAATTGTTCGATTTGACTCGGGTCGTAAAGTTGCCTGTGCAAAATCAAAGAATACCTTTGCTGTGATTGCATCCCCCGTATCAGGAAGTTTACCAAAGAGCGATGCATCATACACTCCACGAGCTATGACAGGTTCTGTTCGTCGTGGTAAATCAAGATTTATGGCAACATGATGCAAGCCATAATATTCGGGAGGACGGTATGTGATATAATAATAATTGCGTAAGCTACGGTAAATATCAAGAAAAACTTTGATTAACTCTTGTTTTGAATATGCTTTATATGATTTTCCACCCGTAGCCTCGGCTAATGCTGTCAAAGTTTCATCTTTTGAATAACCGAAACCAACCGTAAATATTCGTACCTTATGCTTAATCGCCGAGTCAAGTACTTGTTTGACTCGCACTTTGGAAGCATTATCATCACCATCGGTGAGTATAACCAACATACGTGGAATTTCCTTAGGTTCTTCTTTGAGAATATTGATAGAAGCAAGAGCTGCATCGAACATTGCCGAATAATAGCCAAAACCTATGTCTGCCGTGGAAAGATATTTATTCACAATGACATCTTTATCTTTCCACATTGGCACCTTAAGAGTAAAGTCTCTGCTAAAGGTAGCAATACCAATTCTATCCTGCGGCTGTTTCAATGATACAAATAACTCAGTGCCTTTTTTTAAAGCATCAAGCACTCCTTTCATTGAACCACTATAATCTGTGGTCAACATGATTGAATATGGAATCGAATCTTTATCTCCGAACTCGCGCACAGTATATGAGGAAATACTTTCTGTTCGTTTCCCTATTTTTTCGGTGATTGCAGAAAAATACTTGAAATCCGGCGCATAAGGCGGGGCAAGGTGTGTAATAAAGTTACCGGTGGTATCATAAATTCTTGCAAAAATTCTGATTTCTTCAGGATATGCATCAGTTTCAAACTTGTAAATATCAAAAACAACTTTCTCAGTTTCAGCGGAATCGATATGCTTAGTACCGGATAAAAGTAAAGATTGTCGTTCTGTACCATCTTTCATTTGTTCCTGTAAATCAAAACCACTCGGCATTTTTTTACTGCTACCGCATGACATTGCGCCCACTACAAGTAACAAACCAAAAACTGTACAAAGCGATGAGAACAGTAACGGACACCTCTGTTGTTGTTGCATTTCAACTCTTTCAATACTATGATTAATCAAGGTGACGGAAACATTGCTCTTTCATTTCAGCTTAAAGTGAACATGTAGAAATGTCTAAATTTGGTACATCTGTATCAGTGTGGAACAATTTTAACAACTGAATTCCTATTGTGTAAATACATTTAGAACATACTATGTCATATTTTTATGACACAATGACACTATGTTTTTGCATAACTGACATAAAAAAAGCCTAATGATATTTCATTAGGCTTTGAAATAATTTGAAATACCTGAGCTACTTATGCAGCGATGGTCGTTTCATCATAATTTTCATTGATTGTCAAATACAAATCTTTTAATTTTTTACGTAAGTGCAAGACTGCATAACGTTTACGAGCAAGTAGAGTATTGATGTTAACTCCATTTTCTTCAGACATTTCGCGGAATGAAACACCTTCGAACTCATTTTTAACGAAAACTTCACGTTGTTCGGCAGGCAACTCGGCTAAACCTGCTAACACTGCTTCCCATATAGTTTTACGAGTAAGTTCTGTTTCCGGACTATTGGTTAAATCACCGATAAAATTCTCGAATGAATCATAACCATCTTCGACTTGCCCCGGCGTCTGCATATCAGAGAAAGTTTCTGCTCGTTTCTTTCTGTAAGAGTCTATGATTCGATTTCTTACAGCTGTAAAGACCCATGAAGCAATATTTTCAATTGGGCGTTGCACTGATGTTGAAGCAGCAAGAACATTAGCAAAGACATCTTGCAAAATATCTTCAGCTTCTTCTTGAGTACGCACACGCTGGCGAATAAATCCGAGAAATTTCTTGCGATCTGTACGAAACAGATGTTCGATTTGCAATGCTAAATCCATAAAGACTCCTAACTTGTGATTACGTTAAGGTTTCCCCTTAAACGCTTTTTATCACTGCCGTAACCCCGACAAGGGATAATAATGGAATATGAAAAAACAGGAAGCAGTAATACGATAAGCGTAATCCTTAATGTGTATATTAGTGTTGTTTGTGTTAATGACACATCGAGAATGATTTTGGTTTCAAAACGATGTCAATTCTCTGTCTTGTGCCACTTTGACATACTGTCATTGTTTATTAGTTATACATCCCTATACAGATTTTTGTGCCAATTTTTTTATTTGTTCATTCGATAACGATTTTTAACCTAACAGATCACTGTCGCAACTGTAAACAGTATTCTTAATCTGCTTCTGTACATCAATACAAAGTAACATTGAAAACTCATAACATCATACACTTGGGATATTCTCGATCATGCTTCAGTTCCACACTTTTCTCTCAGATTTCGTCAATAGACTGGCTCAATCTGTAATACTATCGAGCAGACATTACACTGTATGGCATCATTCTCCCAGTAAAACTTTTCTCTTGTTTTAGACTATAATTTGCTATAATCGTTCATTAAGGCTCAAAGAATCCATAATTTTGCGATACCTTTTTGCTGGTATTTTAGTTTTCACGAATCCCAATACTTATTGCATGAATTCATACGCGCTTGGGCTTACCGGCTCATGGTTATTACTCGGTACACTCTTGTCTTTGGCTTTAATAGGCGCATTATTCTATTATAGACATACAATTCCATCAATTGTACAAAGTAAAAAGAATCTACTTATTTTTCTTCGTACACTTGGGCTTTGGCTTATACTTTTTGCTCTATTTGAACCCATTCTGACATTAACGCGTTCAATGAATGAAAATCCTAAAGCAATTGTTATGATTGATGACTCCCGTTCGATGACTATTGAAAGTATCAATGGAAAACGCAGCAATCAAGTACAGAGTTTTCTGGAGTCGCTCCGTAACTTTACCGGATTGGAGCATGTAATTGCCTCTTTTGCTGAGAAGACTTTTGTTACGACAGAACCCGATTCATTACAGTACAAGGGAGATGCGACCGATATTTCGCAAGCTCTACGATGGGCAAATTCACGGTCACGAGAAGAAAATATTCGCGCCGTAGTTATGGTAACTGATGGTAATTTCACGACAGGTAACAATCCGCTTTATGATGCAGAGCAGATTGGCTTACCTCTTTATATTGTTGGAATTGGTGATACAACAGAACCCAAAGACATAGCTGTTCAGCCTATTGTGACGAATGAATATGGATATGTAGGTAAAGCAACTCCTATTGCTGTTTCGATTAAATCCACAGGGTATGATAAACTAATTGATGTTATTCTTTTCGATAACTCGAAGGAAATATCACGTCAAACTTTACAGCTTTCACAATTACAAAAAAATTATTCTTTACAATTTATGTATGTTCCGACCGAAAAAGGAACAAGAAAACTCACAGTTTCCGTTCAGCCACAGGACAATGAATTGACAACAAAAAATAATGCTTCATCTGAATTCATATCCATCATAGATTTTAAAAGAAAAACTGTAATATTTGCCGGTGCACCAAGTCCTGATGTGTCTTTTATCAGAAGAGTCTTAGAACAGGAGCAAGGTTCTGAAAATAAAGTATTTATTCAAAAACAGGGTCCCCAGTTTTACAATCAACAACCCGATGCAGCTGCGCTTTCTAATGCAGAAACAATCATATTCATAGGATTCCCCATTTCGACAACATCTCCGCAAACATTGGCACTGATTGCGAAAGAACTTGAAAAAGGTAAACCATTGTTATTTATCGCCGGATTGACAACTGATTATAGTCGTCTGAAATCAATAGAACAATACCTTCCTTTCTCTTTGTTATCTTCTCGTCCACAAGAATTTTTAGTCACAGCCGATATCAAACCTTCTGCTATCGCTTCAAGTATATTTCAGATTCCTGAAACCGATTATACTACCGATATCTGGAATCAATTACCACCTATCTATAAAACAGAGACATTCGTAAAAGCCAAGCCCGATGCACAGATACTTGCAAGTGCCATGATGAATGGAATACCATTAAATGAACCATTAATTTTAGCAAGAAATGCTCAAAGCTCTAAATCTTTAGCTATTATGGGATATGGACTGTATCGCTGGAAATTGCTCGGTCAAGCAGCAGACATTTCCAAAGGTAAGACTGAAGTTCTAGATCTTTTGAACGTCTTTATCACAAACTCTATGCAGTGGCTGACGATAGACAATGATAAAAAAAGAGTAACAATAAAGACCATAAAGCGACAATTCTCAACCGGCGAACGAATAGAATTCTTAGGACAAGTTTATGATCCTGCCCTTGCACCGTTAGACAATGCTTATGTTGAAGTAAATATAAAAACTTCCAATGGCTTAAAACGTGTCATATTACAATCAATTGGTAATGGGAAGTACTCAGCAACCACAGAATCTTTACCAACAGGCGATTATACATTTACCGGTTCTGCGTATGTTGCAAATGAAGTATATGGTTCAGACGAAGGACGATTTACCGTTGGCGAGAATGCAGCAGAATATCATTCTTTAACAATGAACAAACAACTTTTGACAGAATTAGCTAAAAGAACGGGGGGCAAATTTTATTTACCAGCACAATCAGATAAAATAGAAAATGACATAAAAAACCATCCGCAATTTATGACGAACACAATTCAGCATTCCGATGAAATTGCCGTTTGGAATACTCTGATATTATTAGGACTTTCTTTACTTTGTTTTTCAATCGAATGGTTTATCAGAACACGTTCCCGTCTCGTATAATATACACAGCTGAATACTATATTATTTTTCAATACTTGAAAGCATACAATGGCAACTCACAAACAAATTATTATTATTGGATCAGGTCCGGCAGGGTTTACAGCAGCTCTCTATGCTTCACGCGCCCATTTACAAGTTGCAGTCTTTGAAGGATCTCAACCGGGCGGTCAATTGACGATTACCACCGAGGTAGAAAACTATCCCGGTTTTGAACATGGCATTATGGGTCCGGAACTGATGGATGTATTACGCAAACAAAGTCATCGTTTTGGCGCTGAATCTATTTACGAAACAATTACCGAAGTGAATGTATCTCAACGACCTTTTAGTGTCAAAACTGATCGTGGCAATGAGTTTACGGCGGATGCTCTTATCGTGGCAACAGGAGCAAGTGCAAAGCTCTTGGGAACAAAAGGTGAAAGTACATATATGGGCTATGGGGTATCAGCTTGCGCAACATGTGATGGATTTTTCTTCAGAAATCAACATGTATATGTTGTAGGTGGGGGCGACACAGCGATGGAAGAAGCAAATTATCTTACACGATTTGCGAGTAAAGTCACATTAGTACATCGTCGTGATGAGTTCCGTGCCTCAAAAATAATGATTGAAAGAGCACAAAAAAACCCAAAAATTGAGTTTTTGACTAATACTGTGATTGAAGAATTTCTTGGTGAAGAGTTACCGAGTGGTATGCGTAAATTGACTTCACTTCGCTTACATAACACGATCACTTCAGAGTACACTGTCGTTCCAGCCGATGGATGTTTCATCGCCATAGGACATGAGCCTAACACAAAGCTATTCAAAGATATACTTGACATGGATTCAACAGGATACATAATCACTCGAGGAAAATCAACATACTCAAATGTGCCCGGTGTATTTGTATGTGGTGATGCACAAGACAGTGTGTATCGCCAAGCGATTACCGCTGCGGGTTCAGGATGTATGGCTGCAATAGATGCAGAACGTTGGTTAGAAATGCAATCTCATCATCATTAACGGAAGTAAAACTCTTATTGCGTATAAAGCTCTTTAGCTGTGCTAAGGGGCTTTTTTTTTGCATGCGACGCTATGTTCGAAAAGGTAAATTACTACCAATTTGATAATTATTCAAAGAGAACACGTATTTTTGTAATCTTTTTTACATACAGCCACATAAAGTATGTTTCACAAAACCCTTCTGCGGCAAAACGAATGAGTGGCTTTCGTATAACCGGAGAGTAAATTTAAGGATAGACTACATGTCTGAAATTCAAGAAAATGCAGGCAATGACCAAATGGCTTCTGTTGCCTCCCCACAAAAAGCAACACGTTCACATCTTAATTTGGAAGCACTTTTCGATAGTGATTTCAATGTTCCGATGATGGATGACACATCTTTTGATGAATTGTTAAATCAAAAAGTTGCTACTATTAAGACCGAAGAGCTGGCAAAAGGCACAGTTGCTCAAATTACTAAAGACAGTATCTTTATTGATATTGGTTTTAAATCGTTTGGCGTAGTAGCGCGTAATGAATTTATCGGTGCAGAGCTACTCAATATTGGCGATATCGTTGATGTATTTATTGAAAGTATCGAAGACAGTAGCGGAAAATTGATATTGTCGCGCCGTCGCGCAGATTTCATGAAAACTTGGGACGATATTCTTAAATTACATGAAACACAACAAATCGTACCTGTACGCATTTTGCGCCGTATCAAAGGTGGTATGGTCGTTGATTTACTCGGTATCGAAGCATTTTTACCCGGCTCGCAAATTGACGTTCGTCCTGTGCGCGATTTTGATGCTTGGGTCGGAAAAACCTTGGATGTACGCGTTGTAAAAATTAATCATCCAAATGAAAATGTAGTCGTCAGCCATAAAATTCTTCTTGAAGAACATCTTGCTGACCAAAGAAAAGCTATCCTTGATAAACTTGAAAAAGGTTTGGTTCTTGAAGGTACAGTTAAAGCAATTTCTGACTTCGGTGTCTTTGTTGACTTGGGCGGCGTAGATGGTCTAGTTCACATCACAGACCTTTCTTGGGGTCGAGTAACACATCCTTCGGAAATCGTTTCTCTTGATGAAACTGTTAAAGTTGTCGTATTGGATTATGATGCCGAAAAACGTCGTATCTCTTTAGGTATGAAACAATTGACATCACACCCATGGGATGCTATCGGTGAAAAATATACACAAGGTACAAAAGTACAAGGTAAAGTTGTCAGCTTAACTGATTACGGCGCATTTATTGAAATTGAAAAAGGTATTGAAGGTCTCATTCATATCAGTGAAATGTCTTGGACACAACACATCAAACATCCTTCACAAGCCGTTTCAATGGGGCAAACTGTTGAAGCAATCATCTTAAATATTGATAAAGATGAGAAAAAACTTGCTCTTGGCATGAAACAACTTGATCCAGATCCATGGGCTGATTTAATGGCAAAATATCCAATCGGTTCGCAGCATAAAGGTGTTGTTCGTAACTTAACCAACTTTGGTTTATTCGTTGAACTTGAGCCCGGTGTAGATGGTTTAGTACACATCAGCGACCTATCATGGACAAAGAAAATCCGTCACCCCGGCGAGTTTGTGAAAAAAGGTGATGAATTGGATGTTGTTGTACTCGGTATTGATGCAGAAAACAGACGCATTGCACTTGGTCACAAACAAATTTCTGATAATCCTTGGGACTATTTTGAGAGTCGCTTCTCTGCTGGTTCCTCCACTGAAGGTAAAATCGAACGTATCATCGAAAAAGGTGTCATCGTTGAATTACCAGAAGGTGTGGATGGTTTTGTTCCTGTGTCACAACTTTCTTTTGCGCCTGTACGCAATATCGTTGATTATTTCAAACCCGGAGATACAATTCCATTAAAAGTTGTTGAATTTGATAAAGAAACAAAAAAAATCGTTCTTTCGGTAGTTGAGTACTTCCGTGATAAAGATGAGGTGGCTATTGCAGCGTACAATGCTGCCCATCCTGTTCCAAATGCTGAGAAATATGCAAGTAATATCAGCGAGTTGAAAGTTGAAGATTTGGAAATTTCTTATCCTGAAGAAATGACTATGGACATCCCCGTAGATGTTTCCCAAGTCTTAGCCGCTCAAATTCCTCCAATGGATAGTACAGAAGAATAAAAACTTAGACTGTTCAGCATTACTACCCCTATAATTATGAAATAGTTATAGGGGTTTTTTATATCAACAACTTCATCTTCTTTTTCTTACTTCTTGGATAACTCATAAATTTTGTTTAGATTTGGTATAAATAAAGATAAAAAAAAGCAGATGATACCTTTAACTACATTAGCTGTTGGAACAAGAGCAGCAATTGCATCATTTTCCTCAAACAATGAATTTACAGAACGTTTACAGGAAATGGGACTGACCCGCGGCACAGAATTTACATTAGTGCGAAAAGCGCCTTTCAATGGACCAATAGAATTATCATTTGGTAGTGTTCGTCTTGCTGTTCGAACAACCCAAAGCGATTCAATCATGGTTGTGCCTGTACTATAAAAAGTATCACTGTTTTTTTGATTCTAATTTCTATATAATGCACGATTCGATACATCCACACCATATAACTTTTGTTGGTACTCCCAACTGCGGTAAAACAACTTTGTTTAATGCACTTACCGGATTACATCAAAAAGTGGGTAACTTTCCGGGTATAACTGTTGAACCTGTCATTGGTAAAATTCAAATCCAACACTCGACAGTGCACTTGATTGATTTACCCGGTATCTACAGTTTTTTGCCTAAATCTGTTGATGAACAACTCAGCGTGGACATTATTCACAATAAAATTTCAGACTTACCCAAAACAGAATATATAGTTGCTGTCTTGGATGGCAGTAGTTTAGAAAAAAGCCTCTTTTTGTTTTCATTTATTGCAGAACTTGGTTTACCGACTATTGCTGTCTTAACTATGGTAGATGAAATTAAAGCAAGAAATGGCATTCTTGACGATATCACGCTCGAAACCATATTAGGTGTTCCGGTAATTCCCGTCGTAGGAAAAAAAGGCATCGGTTTACAAGACCTACGCGATTCACTTCATCAGACGGACAAATTTCTTGTTCCAAACACTATTGTACAAGCTTCTGCAAATATTGAACAGCGACACACTGCAGTGCGTGAGATAATTTCTCAAGTACTCACAATCAGAGAAGACAAAATAACTGAAAAATTAGATTCCTTTATTTTACATCCTATCGGTGGTCCTGTTATTTTTCTCATAGTACTTGGGTTATTTTTTCAGTCAATTTTTACATGGGCTGAGCCATTAATGTCCGGAATAGAATCGCTTTTTTCTTATACGCAAGATTATTTGCGTTCTACCCTACCGGATTCGCTGCTTCGTGATTTTATAACGGATGGTGTAATTGCCGGTGTTGGCAGTGTCATTGTTTTTTTACCACAGATAATTTTACTCAATATCATTATTGTTTTTCTTGAAGATTGCGGTTATTTATCAAGAGCAGCTTTCTTGATAGACAGAATTATGGGAATTTTCGGTTTACAAGGCAGGTCATTTATTCCATTATTGGGATCATACGCTTGTGCAATACCGGGCATAATGTCCGCACGGATAATCCCATCGGAAAAAGATAGGATGGCAACAATTATGATTGCTCCATTGATGACATGCAGTGCACGTTTACCCGTTTATACTTTACTTATTGCAGCATGTATCCCTTCGATTATCGTAGGTGGTATCTTTTCACTGCAAGCGATAGTACTAGCCGGTCTATACTTTTTGGCGGCAATAAGTGGTTTATGTATTGCACTTGTATTTAAGAAAACACTTTTTCGCGGAGCAACACTCCCCTTTCTGCTCGAATTTCCACCATATAGAGTTCCCTCTTTACCCTCATTATTGATAATTGTATGGAACCGTTCAAAGGAATTTATTAAAAATGCCGGTTCCATTATTCTGCTGTTTTCCATTATTTTATGGGCATTAACAGAATTTCCGAAAGCTGAAATTCCCACAGGCATGACATCATTACAAGCAGAGCGCATACAATTAGAACAATCCTATGCAGGAACAATAGGAAAAACATTACAACCTATATTCCAACCTCTCGGTTTCGATTGGAAACTTACTATTGGTGTTATTGGAAGTTTTGCTGCTCGCGAAGTATTTGTGTCTGTCATGGGACAACTGTATAGTGCTGATGTTTCGGACAGTGATGCACAATTACGCACAATTTTACAACAAACAATTCCTTTTGCTACAGCAATAAGTGTGATGCTGTTTTACGTATATGCTTTACAGTGTATTTCAACTATTGCAATAATTAAAAAAGAAACCGGCTCATGGAAATGGTCAATGATAGCATTCGCCTATACATTTATGTTGGCATACAGTACGGCACTCATCGGGTATAATTTGGTGAAGCTGATATAAGATGATTTGCCCTTTATTCACTTCATCAAAGCGGCAAATCAATATGTAAAAATATATTTACCACTTAATCTTCTCCATTTTTTTTCATATTCAAAATCTTTATGCAAAAAACTATTCAAAATATCTTTTCTCCACCGCCGGCTCATACAGTCGGAGATGGTTTTCATGTACACAATTTTTTTCCAAGTGGAATAAATCAAGGTATCTATCGCATGAGCCCTTTTTTCCTGCTTGATTATGGCGCACCATTCTATTTTTCACCAACCGACACACCTCGGGGCGTGGATGTTCACCCCCATCGTGGCTTTGAAACTGTGACAATTGCCTATAAAGGAAGTGTTGCCCATCATGATTCTGCGGGAAATAGCGGTATAATTTACGAAGGTGATGTCCAATGGATGACAGCAGGCAGCGGTGTGCTTCATAAGGAATATCATGAAGAAGAATTTACACGTAATGGTGGCATTATGCAAATGGTGCAATTATGGGTTAATTTACCGGCAAAAGATAAAATGACCCCACCGAAATATCAAGCCATTAACCATAAAGATATTCCTACATATCTCTGCGATGATGGCATTACTATACTTGAGATTATTGCCGGTGAATATCATGGTACTCAAGGTATTGCTTCAACATTTACGCCAATGCATGTGTGGAATTGCAAAGGTAATGCCCAAACAAATACTATGATTACCTTGCCTGCTCATTACAATACCGGTATCGTTATACTTGATGGTACAGTTTCTATCAATGGCACATTGGCAGAAGCAAACCATTTTGTACTTTTCAATAATGATGGATCGGACATTTCTTTTCAATCAGATAATGAGTTTACATGTTTAATCTTAAGTGGTGAACCTATCAATGAGAATTTAATGCCTTACGGACCATTTCTGATGAACACAAAAGAAGAGATTGTACAGGCATTTGATGATTTACGAAGCGGTAAATTTGGACAATTATCCTAAAAAAAAGGCGGTAAATATACCGCCTTTTTTTTGAAAATATTAGAAAAAATATAATTACATTTTTGATAATTCTGCTAATTTCATTGAATTTGCAATTGATTTCACAAAGTCTGTGTTGGTCTGATTACTTGCTTTAATTTCGATAAAAAATCGAGAACCTACGCCAAGTGATAACGTAGCATACTTTGAGATTTTTTCATAGCGTTCCCAACCACCGCTTAACTCATGATTGAGTTTATATCCTTTAGCTGTTTCATTGTCATTATCAAATTCCATCCCCATTGCCCAAACAGCAACGGCACCTTGATAAATTGCATACGCTTGATTATAATCTGTCATTGTTATGGTAATCTCATCATCGCCTTTTGTAAAACGGATACGAGCTTGAGAATATGATGCACCCGGCATATTCATACTTTCACCGGTTGGAGCTTCGGCAGTATATCCGGCAGGTGCTGTGGGTAAATATTCCTGTAGTTTTTTATAGGGCATTGCCAATGTGTCACCACGTTGTTTGCGTTCTTCAATTCGTTTTTGTGCCAAATCATTGTTAGTATTTACTTGATTCGCAACTTCATCCGCATTTTGTACGGCTTTCATCGTATTTTCTAATTGCTCTACTTTCTCACTTGCCCCACAACCGGCAAAAAGAAATGTAGCAACACAAACACTGAGTAAAATTTTGTTTTTCATAAAACACTCACAAAAAAATAAAAAAAATTAGTCTATATCTTCTGCACGTATTGCAGAAAATGTACCATTAGTAACAACTTTCATTTCACCTTTGAATGTCATAAATTTACCGGAGAACGTACCTTCTATTTTTTCACCGACAGCTCCGAATTTAGTGATAGTCACACTTCCTTCACCTGCAATAGAAGCCGACATATCGGACAAAGAATTACCCAATGAAATCTGTGCCCATCTCTTTTCTGTATTGCCATCTTCAAGAAAAGGGAAAGAGCCGGTTGTACCTCCAAAAACATTTACAGATAAACTTTTTGCACCATCAGAGAATACACAAGTAACAGCATTTTCAGACTTTATATAATAACCACGCGCCATTGAACTTGCTCCAATAGGAATTGAAAATGTGGAAGAGCCATCAATTGTCGCAGATGCATGGGTTGTATTGGTATTATTATTGTTGTTGGAATTTGTAGGTGCTTCGTCTTTGCTGCATCCGACAAAGCTTAATGCCGAGAACACAACACACAGCACACAAACTACATTTTTCATAGGAAACTCCTCTTTTTTGATGAATGAATTTACCAAATTAGTAAAAAAAAACGAATAGAAACCATTGACATACGTTATCTGTTCAAAAAACATCGTGACATCGGCTTAACAGAACAATGAGAGTTACTACTATACGCATTCATTCTTTACGAAATCATAATGATACTGAAACCGACTTCTCGCCGGAAATGAATATCATTCTTGGACATAATGGTGCCGGCAAGACCACTATTTTAGAAGCAATTTCAATAGCATCGCTTTCGAAAAGTTTTCTTCCTACACCTGACAGTTTACTTATCAACAGTGCACAGTCGAAGTATTCAGTGCATGCCAAAGCTCAAACTGATTTACAAGTTCCATATGCGGTAACTGTGTCATTCAGCGCAGGTGGACGTAAACATATTTCATCCTCTATTGGTGATTCTCTGTCACCGAAAGATATTATTGGCGAAATGCCTGTTGTTGTGTTGTCGCCTGATTTTAAAGCCATCACCTTCGGCGCACCCGATGACAGACGCAGATTTATTGATGCACTGCTCTCGCAATGCAGCAAACGTTATGTTGAAGAGGCAATTGCTCTCAAAAGAATAATTAAACAAAGAAATGACTTATTGACTTCTGCTAAAAAAACAGGATTTTTAGACACGGCGATGCTTGATCTTTGGACTGATAGTTTCATAGCGTCGGCAGCTGAAATAACCGCAAGACGTTTTGTTTTTATCGAAGAATTTATGCCTTATTTTACTGAATCGTACTCAAGAGTGTCTAATGGAAAAGAGATGGTTTCTTTACAGTATCAGGCTAAAACATTACCTAAGGTGACAATCAATTCTTCCACAAAAAAAAATGAGCTATTACATCTATTTAACGACATTGCTAAAAAATGTCGCAATGAAGAAATTCGGCGTGGTACTACTTTATTCGGTCCACAAAAAGATGATTTATATATTGGCATACACAATGGTGAAGCTCGAGATTATGCATCGCAGGGACAACATAAATCACTTTTAATTGCATTGAAATATGCAGAGTTCCAATATCTTTACGCTCAAAAACAAGAAAAACCCATTTTATTATATGATGATATTTTTAGTGAACTTGATGCAACAAGAACGCGAAATGTATTGCAAACAGTTCTAGAGACAGGAGCACAAGTTTTTATTACTGCAACAGAGGCACATCAGGGTATGAAGGGTTTGACTGAGTCTATTGATAAAAAAACCTTAATTGTAGAAAATGGATGTATAAAGAATGATTAAGCATAATCACATGAATTGTGTGCTTTTTTGATTAACGAATAATGATATTTTTAACGCAACTAATACTTTCAATAAATACACTCTTTACTTCATGTCATTGCAATTCAAACTCATGATATTCGCTGTGATCATTCTCCTAAGCCTTGGCTTTGGTATCTACTACATAGTGCATCATTATTTAGCGTACTCAGCCATTTGCCCGAGACGTGTAGATCGCAATAATGAAGTACTGCGATTTCCTTCATTTCCTCCGACAATATCATATCGTAATCAGTTTACTGTGGTCACACGTGATTCCATACGTTTATCGTGTGAGTATTACTCTGTTGAACAGCGAATTCCTAAGGCAACAATCATCCTTGTTCACGGTATTTCGAGCTGCAAAGAGCATATGTATGGCATAGCAGAATGGTTACTCTCGGACTATGACATTATCGTGTATGACCAAAGAGCACATGGACAAAGTGAAGGAAAATTCTGTACATTCGGAGCAAAAGAAAAACTGGACATTTCTGATATTATCAACAAAGTAGAAAGTGACTCAATGCTGAGAAGTTCAAGTCTCGGTATTATGGGCTTTTCCTTAGGTGCTGCTGTCGCTATGCAGGCAATGGCTCAAGAGTCTCGAATACAATGCGGGATTTTTGAAGGAGGGTTTGCATCGTTTCGAGAAACCTATCATGATTATGGGGAAAGAATGATTCATCTACGTATTCCATCGTTTACGGATTATGTCCTTACTCAATCGGAAAGATTAGCTCAGTTTTCTGTTGATACGGTATGCCCTGAAAAGTCCGTCGCATCAATTCATGCACCTGTGCTTTTTATTCACGGTGAAGACGATAAACATATCCCCGTTCAGTACGCAAAGAGAAACTATGCCGCCTGTGGTTCGTCGAAGAAAAAACTCCATATTGTCAAAGATGCTCAACATCACGATTTGGGTGACAAAGGCGGCACTGCCTATCGAGATATTGTACTCTCATTTCTCCATGAGGTATTCGAGGGTAATCAACCAAAAACAAAAAACACCGAGTGAAATTACTCAGCTTTTTTCTGTTATGTAGGCGGGATTCGAACACGCACGGGGTCGTTTAGCCCTCCGGATTCGGCAATTGCTCACAAAAGAATAAAAAACAAAGAAACGACTTATTGACTTGTGTTAAAAAACATAACTTTAAGACACGGTGATGCTTAATCTTTGGGCTGATAGTTTCATAGCTACGGCAGCTGAAATAACCGCAAGACGTTTTGTATGTACAACTCGAGACGATGCATCTCAAAGACAACATACACTGACAAATCGCTTACATTTAGAACATCAATGATTTCAAAGGTGATCGTTCAGATGGCAGTAAAAAAAATAGCAAGAATCGGTTTTTGTGCAAAAACTTTGCTCCACAATCATAAAATGTGGTAATTTTCGCTTTAACAATGTACAAATTGACATAGAGTAAGTGACGGACACAAGAATATGAAGATGAAAAAATACCTTGCCCCAAGTATGAAAGATGGGCTTGAATTGATGCGCAAGGAACTCGGAGACGATGCAATTATTCTCTCGACTCGTACAGTAAAGAGTTCCGAAGGCGACATAGTGGAAATCGTTGCAACAAACGAGGAGCCATCCGCTTATTCTTTACCCGAACGACTTGAGTCGCAGGGAGGCGTTCCCGAAAAAGAAGAAACAGCCCCGACGCGAAAACGTAATTCATCGCCAAAACGCAATGAATTGAAAAAACGTGAATTACAACAAGTAACGCAATCCACCGATGTTGGTGATACGGTCAATCTTGTACAATTGCGTCGTGAGATTGCCGAAATGCGTTCAACATTGGATGGATTAAGAGATGCCATACGTTATCGGCATAGTGCCACGCTTGGCAAACTCTATAATGATTTATACAAAAAACTTAGAAATGCCGAATTAAGTGAAGATGAATCATTACGTTATATTGGATTGCTTGCTGCTCGCGGTCCATTTCCTTCCATTGAAGAAGCACTACGAACCTTACGTATGCTTGTAACCGAACATTTACGTGTAATACCACCTCTGGAACCGAAATCACATTGTACTACTGCCCTATTTGTCGGAACTACCGGTTCTGGAAAAACAATTACAATTGCAAAATTAGCGGCTGTATGTAAATTGCTTTTCAAAGCTAATGTCTTAATTATATCATCAGACACATATAAAGTTGGTGGCACCGATCAATTACAGACTTTTGCTTCTATTGCCGGTATTCCATTTGAAGTCGCCTACAATTCACAAGAGTTACGACAAATTGTAAAACAAGAAAAATCAAAACGCGATATTATTCTGATTGATACCGTAGGACGCAGCCAAAGAGATAAAAAAATGCTGTTAGAATTATCAGCTTATCGAGAAGCTGCTCTGCCGGATATTACCTATTTAGTCCAAAGTGCAACAGTCAATGAGCACACTTTTTTAGATGTGATGGATAAATTTTCAATCCTTTCACCCGACGCACTCATTTTAACAAAAATTGACGAAGCGGTATCGCTCGGTGCATTAATAGGTATATTGCGAAAACAAACTTTACCATTGGCATACTTCACTACCGGTCAAAGCATACCCGATGATATAGAACCTGCTGATGTAGAAAGAATCGGCACACATATTATACCTGAATTATAATACAAAGTAAGTGATTGATGAGAATTTGATGTTTGATTTTATTGATACACAAAAGTTTAAGTATTTATGACTGTGTACTTCGTTTATTGTTTGTGGATTTAAACATTAACGTTTCGTGTATTTATTTCTGAAACACTTGGTTTATTTCTTTTGATGTAAGGATTTTCCAATTGCCGGCTTCGATTCCATGAAGAGCATAATTGCCAATAGATATGCGCAATAAGCGTAATGTAGGATGACCCACGGCTGCTGTCATCTTACGCACTTGCCTATTTTTACCTTCTATGAGCGTAAGTTCAATCCAACAGTCAGGAATATTTTTTCGGATACGAATGGGAGGAATACGCGGCGCGATTTGTGGCTCCGGACTAAGGATCGTTGCTTCACAAGGTAGTGTTTTATAATTTTCTATAATAATCCCCTTTTCAAGTTTTGCGAGAGATTCATTACTAGGAATATTTTCGACTTGCGCCCAATATGTTCGCCGATGCTGAAATGAGGGGTGCAACAATCTGTCTATATATTTTTTCTCATTCGTTAATAATAATAATCCCTCCGAATCTGCATCCAAACGACCAATAGGATAGACATCGGAGGGAAAATTAAATTCTCTAAGAGTTCGGTGATTCGAACCATTATCTGTAAATTGAGATAAACAAGAATATGGTTTATGAAACGCAATAATCATTTTATCAATCTATTATCAATAATCTAACAATTATTACATAAACAATCCACCAACAGCACTTATCCCTCCCCATAAGATAATCGTAACAGTGCACACAATTATTGCTAAAATATACCCCCATTGTTTATGCATTCGTGATGCACCTGCGACAGCTAAACCAATTGCAATATAATATAGAGGATAAAATATTGATATTCTTGATAAAAATGAAAACCATGCAGGATGTTCAGCAGGATCAACTACGAATGAGAGTGTCAAACCAAAGACTGTCGTGTCTGTAAGAAATTGAATCATTGTCGAAACTAAGACACCTAAGCCCGAAATTGCTGCGCCAAACGCGGTTAATCCCATTATATTAGGATAAGGGCTTGGTTGTTCAACAAATAAACGAGCAACGAAAAAGAAAAAAGCTCCTACCACAAATATTCCAAATAAACTATATATGAGAGAAACTCCAACCGTGGATAAAAGCTTAAATTCAAAATTTGAATCGAACTGTTCTTTCATTTCTTCCAATTGCTCATCTGTAATTTGAGGATTTTTTTCAAGTCTTTTTATAATATTACTATTCATCGCCGCCATTTCCGATTTCACCCCATCACTTTTCGATACCAGATACATACCGGTTGTCATACAAAAGGTTTCCAGCAATACAGCTATGGCAACTATTTGAAACCATCGCGGAATAATTTTTCTGCCTAACTCATAGGGCTGCATAATTATTTCCCAAAACCCCACGATTGGATGTACTTTTTCTGTTAACTCTTGATTTTCAATCAATTCTTCATTCACTTTGATTCTCCACAATAAAAAACTGCCGACCAAACGACAATATTACAGAATAGTTTCAGCTGATGTTTTGGTAAGAATATCATAAGCTAATTGATATTTTTCCCTAATTTTTACACATATATCATCGGGTAATGGAGGTGCCGGCGGATTTTTGTCCCATACAGTTGTTTCCAGATAATCGCGCAGCACTTGTTTATCAAAATTTACCTGTGTTTTTCCTTCTTGATATTCTGAACGAAGCCAGTAACGGGATGAATCCGGCGTAAGTGCTTCATCAATAAGAATAATTCTGCCATCGGGCATAGTACCAAATTCAAATTTTGTATCCGCAAGTATAATACCGCACTCAGCCGCATACTCAGAGGCATACGAGTAAAGTTTGAGTGAAAGATTGCGTAATGTTTCGGCTATATCATGCCCCACTGTTGCCGCTGCTTCTTCGAAAGTTATATTTTCATCATGTCCTGTCTCTGCTTTATGTGCCGGTGTAAAAAGCAGATTTGGCAATTGCGAAGATTCAACCAAACCCTCCGGCAGTGGAATTCCGCATACCGAACGTGATTGCTGATACTCTTTCCAACCCGATCCGGCAAGATACCCACGAACAACACACTCTATTGGCAATGGCTTTGTTTTTTTCACAACCATAGAGCGACCACGCAACTGTTCTATATAAGGGGCACATTCAATGGGATACTCGTCCACATTGGCAGTAATAACATGGTTTTCAATAAGGTCGGCTGTTTTTTCAAACCAAAATAATGACAAGGCAGTCAGTATAGCGCCCTTTCCTTCAATCGGATTGGACATAATCACGTCAAATGCGCTAATGCGGTCAGTCGCTACCATCAGCAAACTGCTGCCAAGGTCATATACATCACGCACCTTGCCGCGACGTAATAATGGTAATGTTGGAAACTCTGTCTGATACATAATTTTCTATTGAATGTTATTTGTGTTGAAAAAAGACAGTGTGCCGTAGCCGTTCTGTCATTGCTTTTGTTGCGCTTCGTCGAAGAACTATATGATATTTTTAGAGAATGACGTAACTTTGCGTAGCTGTTTTATTCATTTCATTAATAATTTACTATGGCATCACCCCTTAAACAAACTCGTCTGCAACCAAAGAAAATACTTTGGGGAATTCCTCTTCATGTCAATAACATGAAAATATTTGCTATCGGTCTTTGTATCATCATTGTCGGCTTTGTTATGCTTTCTACCGGAATTTACAAAGACGAAGCCACTTATTTAGAAACATGGGACAACCCTATGTCCACCGTCGTTGCTCCAATTTTGCTTGTTATAGGATATTGTGTCGTCATTCCTTACGCACTCATGATGAAAAGCAAAGATACTTCTTCAGAGCAATAACTATCTCTTACGTTATGGTTGTTTCTCAACACAATTCCGAAAAGATTTTAGATAATGCCGCTGAATCATATTCTCCCGATAAAGAGAAGGAAGTGGTTCGGCGGTTGCCGTCTAAGTTACAATCTGTCCGAAAAGCTGCTCAAAATTCCGGCTTATTGACCAATCTTTTTAGAAATATTACCACCCTCTATGCAATGCTCACGGAAAAGGACTATGCTCTTTCCTTGAAATCGAAAGCAATGATTGTTGCTGCTCTCGCCTACTTCATTCTTCCTACTGACTTAACGCCCGACTTTATTCCTTTTGTCGGCTATATTGATGACGGCATCGTCATTACAGCTCTCATGAAAAGAGTCAAATCTGAAATTGACAGATTTCTTCAATGGAAAGCCGACATATAATCATATCGGCTATCCTATTGTCAAACTTCTCACTTATCATTTGCGACGGAATCCACCCGGTTTTCTGCCACCGAATTTCTTATCATCATCTCTTCTTTTGTCATAGCTTCTATTGGGATTATCTCTCGATTCGGGACTATATGTTCTGCCCTTTTCGCGATCATCACGATCGAAACGTGCACGATACGGCTTCATCCCTTCATAAGGATTATTCGGTTTCAGATTAGCTCCTTCACGGTTACCATGAGCCGCGCGTTGTTGAGAACCCTCTTTATCATCAAATCTGCGTTCGCCTCCACGTCTTTCACCGCCGCGACGATCATCACGGAAACCACCGCTGCGTCTGTCACCACCACGATCATCACGGAAACCACCGCTGCGTCTGTCACCACCGCGATCATCACGGAAACCACCGCTGCGTCTGTCACCACCACGATCATCACGGAAGCCACCGCTGCGTCTTTCGCCACCGCGGTCATCACGGAAACCACCGCTGCGTCTTTCGCCTCCACGATCATCACGGAAGCCGCCGCTGCGTCTTTCGCCACCGCGATCATCACGGAAACCACCGCTGCGTCTTTCGCCTCCACGTCGGTCATCACGGAAACCGCCACGACGATCACCGCCTCCACGACGGTCATCGCCTCCACGACGGTCATCACGGAATCCGCCACGACGCTCACCGCCTCGACGATCATCACGGAAACCGCCGCTGCGTCTTTCGCCACCGCGATCATCCCCATCAGCGCTCTTCACACTCTCTTCGCTGTCACTTTCTTCACTATCATCATCATCAAGGATGACAACCTCCAACTCATCATCGCCCGCATTTTCATCATCCTCCAAAGACAAAAGCATAGACTCTTCCATCAAAATACTATCTTCGTCTTCGGATTTTTTCTTTTTAGCCCGAGATTGTTTTAATGTTTGCTCGCTTTCCATTGCCACTTCTGACTTACCTCCAACAAATCCCTCAAACACAATCACAAACTCACCACGGAATTTATTTGCACGAAACTTTTCTTCCAACTCGGCAAAAGTCCCATAATGATGCGTTTCCGAAGGATACGTAAGATTACAACCAATATAAGCTCGACGATTCGGCATACGTTCACTCAAAGCAGTCAATAAAGTCAATAAACGATAAGGAGTTTCCAAAAGCGCAACTGTCCGCGATTCCCGAGAAAGCAAACGTATTTCCTCACGACGTTCTTCAGGTTTACGACTCAAAAAACCCGCACTTACAAACACATCAGCCCTAAAACCGCTTCGTGTCAAAGCTGTCATAATTGACGTAACTCCGGGAACAACAGTAACCGGAATCGCATTTTGCAAACATGATTGCAACAAACCCAAACCCGGATCTGCAATAATAGGAGTGCCACAATCAGATATAAGCGCAATAGTTTTACCATCGCGAAGCATAGCAACAATCTCATGCACACGAGAGTCATCGGAATGCTCATTAAACTCCTCAAGTTGCTTCGACAACTTATGCTTACGAAGAAGCGTAGCCCCTTCCTTCATTTCCTCACACACAACCACATCGCATGAGTTCAATACTTTTAATGCCCGCAACGTTATATCGTCATCATGACCAATTGGGGTCGAAACAATGTACAAAGTACCAGATGTCATATTTTGTTCCCACATAATTTTCTCGGTGATTGCAATGCATTATGACAAACAATGCACTACACTTAACCGAAAAGTGATACATATTGATTAATTTTAACTATCTCATTAACTTTAAGCGCATCCTATGAAAATTCATTACAATGCACCCGTCATACTTACATTCACGCTTGCTGCCTTAGCTGCTCGTTTGCTTGGTTCAATGACCAACGAAGCAACCACATACTTTTTCTTCACACTCCAACCCGACGCATCCCTCTTCAATCCAATGACTTGGATAAGGATGTTCACACATATAATAGGCCATGCCGATTGGAATCATTTACTCGGAAATTTTTCGCTTATATTATTGATTGGACCGCTGCTCGAAGAAAAATACGGCTCAAAAAGTATGGCTTTTATGATTACCACTACCGCCGTTGTAACTGCATTACTCCATACCTTCTTTTTTACGGGTGGATTGCTCGGAGCAAGCGGCATTGTCTTTATGCTCATATTGCTCGGCTCTTTCGCCAATATCAAACAAGGGCATATACCCCTGACTTTTATACTTATTGTCATTCTTTATCTTGGTAAAGAATTTATCTACTCCTTCAGTTACGATAACATCTCTCAATTCGCCCACATCATCGGTGGGATTGTTGGCAGCGGCTTTGGTTTCCGGGGCGCAAAAGATACTCTCAAAGCATCAACCCCGAATGCAAGTTACTAAAAAAAAACAAATCTTTGGCATATAGACTCACTCTGATGTCAAATCGGATAAGACTTTATCAAATCCAATAAAAATCCCCAAACAATTCTATGCTTGGGGATTATAGTGGTTGCTAAAGGTGAGTAAGTGCTAATCTTCCTCATGTTCACCCTTGGATTCTGTTTTGAATCCGGGTATAGGCGAGGTATCGTTCTTTATCATTTTTTGCGCATTGTGGTATTGTCGGGCGGGTGAAATTGTTTTATTCTGTTTTGCACTTGATTGTTGCAATGATGCAGCCGGTTGAGTGTGCATACTAGCAGGAGTTTGCGTAGATACCTGTGTATTTTTAGGTGCGATTTGCTGCGTATGGTGTTCGGGAATCAGTGATACGACAATCCAGACAGATATGGAGATAGTGGCAATAGCAGCCGAAATACCGATTGCTTTATTATAACGTAACATGTGCAACAATTGTCCTAACGGAGTATCTGTTTTCTTCCAAGGTATATCAGCCGAAATACCGTTCATAACTGCATCCTCGAAACCGTCCGGTGCATTAACAAGAGGCATTTGTGAAAGTAAAGTTCGTGTAAGCACACCCTCCTCAAAGTCATCTGGTGTGGTCACATTATTAAGACTGTGTTGTTCCATTTTCATGGCATTATGTGTATGTGAAAGTTTCATAGTTTTGTTCGCAAAGTGGTATTTAGTTAATAATTTCATCATGAAGATGTTTGAGCATTACTTGGAGTTGTGCCCGCCCCCTGTTAATACGTGATTTAACAGTACCAACTTCAATATTTTCAATAATTGCAATTTCCTCATAGCTCAGATTTTGAATATCACGCATTATAATCATTATTCTTTGTGATGCAGGCAAAGCCATCAGAGCTTTCTGTATTTGCTGTGCAATAATTGAAGTGTCCACAGATTCATCGGGCATATAGCTTTCATCGGCAAGTTGCATTGAATCTTCACTATTATCTAACTGAATGGTATTGAGCGATACCGTTGCTTGAGTATGCAAAGACTTATACTCCGACCGAGCAACATTGGCTGCAATCGTAAATATCCAGTTGGAAAATTTATCTTTTCCGGAAAATGTATCGCGTGAGCGATAAACTCTTACAAAAACATCTTGAGCCAAATCAATGGCAATCTCATACGAACCAATAAAACGGAAAATGAAAGTGATTATACGTTGTTTGTAGCGTCGCATAATCAAAACCATGACATCGTGATTCCCTTGACGCAATAACTGCATCAATTCCTCATCTGTTTTGCCTGTATATTCCGTATGTGATTTTTGAAAAAGCATAATGATTCCGAATTATACACTATGTACCGCCGAAACACGATTTTGTTCCATTTTTCACACAAGTTTATGAAAAAAGTGTAGTCAGAGCAAGTGAAACCCTTTCAACGGAGCGACAAGCTATGGATAAACCCTTGGTAAGCTTGGCTGTATTTGCTGCCGGTGCAATGACGGTAGTGAAACCAAGTTTTTCAGCTTCCGAGCATCGTTGTTCAAAGTGAGAGACAGGGCGAATTTCCCCTGAAAGACCTATTTCACCAATGAGAACTGTTTCCGGGTGAAGCGGTATATCCTTCCATGAACTGACCAAGGCAGCGGCTATCCCCAAATCCACGGCAGGATCATCTAAAGTGACTCCGCCGGCAACATTGACAAAAACATCACATTTCCGAAATTCAAGACCAAGCCGTTTTTCAAGTACTGCAAGTATCATTTGTAATCGTCGTGTGTCGAAACCGGTAGAGGTTCTTTGCGCAACGGAGAAACCTGTGGGTGAAACTAATGCCTGTACCTCAATAAGCATTGGTCTCGTGCCTTCAACAGTTGCAACGATTGCCGTACCTGAATCATGACGATGTCGTTGAGCAAGAAATATCTCCGATGGATTATGCACCTCTTTCAATCCACCCTCTACCATCTCGAATATGCCTATTTCATTTGTAGAACCATAACGATTTTTGATAGCTCTCAATAGACGATAGGCATATGTTTTTTCTCCTTCGAATTGAAGCACCGTATCAACCATGTGCTCAAGTACTTTAGGTCCGGCTATCATACCATCTTTTGTCACATGACCAACAAGAAAAATTGCAGTTCCCGATTTTTTGGCAGTTTGCATTAACAAGGCAGTGCATTCCCTCACCTGCGTAACAGTGCCCGGTGTGGAGTTAATTTCCTCGTGATACGTCGTTTGAATCGAGTCAATAATCGCGATAGTTGCTTGCGTATCTTTGATTGCTTGCAACATTGTAGAAATATTGGTTTCTGCCAAAAGCAATAAATCATTGGGAATTGATGCAAGTCGTGCAGCTCTTTGTTTAATCTGGAACAGTGACTCTTCCCCCGTAATATATAATGGATTATGTTTTTGCAAACCTGCACAAAGTTGAAGCATGAGTGTGGACTTTCCAATACCCGGGTCACCACCCACCAAAATCAATGAACCGGGAGTGATGCCACCACCAAGTACTCTGTCAAGCTCGGCAATACCTGTCATTATTCGTACATTGCCCGAACCCGCGATATCGGCAAGCTTCATTACTGCATTGGAGCTATGTGATTTACCTTTAGTTTTTGTTGAACCGGAACCAATAATTTCTTCAACATAGGTTTCCCATGCCCCGCAAATACTGCATTTACCTACCCAACGTGCACTCGTTGCGCCACAATTTTGACAAACATATCGTGAATGACTTTTCATACTGTTTCCGATTATAATCAATTTTTGTTTGTTAAAAGTAGCAAGAAAATTCTTAATTTTCACAAAATAGTAAAGCAGTAACACACTAATTGCTTCTTTTGAGCATCTTTTTTACTATATATTTACAAATAAGTCTTCTTACAATGATAAAAAAAGAACATATACTCGAGGCACTTTTGGAAGTCCACGACCCTGAAATTCCAACCCTATCTGTGGTTGATTTGGGTATCGTGACAGATATTACCATCGCCGAAAACGATGCGGTTGAAGTCACAATCACTCCAACATTTGTCGGCTGTCCTGCCATTGAAGTTATGCAACAAGATATACGTGATTGCATCATAAGTTTAGGACTTACTGATGTGCAAGTGCATGTCAATTATAACACGCCTTGGGATAGCAATCGCATCACTGAAAAAGGTAAGCAAGCATTACGTACTTTTGGATTAGCACCACCACCAAGCTTCGATATGGTATTAGAACTTGATATACTTCACGATGCCATTTGTCCATATTGCGGAAGTAAAAACACGGTTATGCAAAGTCCATTCGGTCCTACATTATGCCGTTCTATTCATTATTGCAATGATTGCTTGCAGGCATTTGAGCAGTTTAAGCCGGTTGGTTAATAATGTTCTCATGAGTTTTATCCATCTATTCACAATGTTCATCCAATGCACATTCTTTCTTCAACTTTAGTCAGAGTTTTTATCGTCAGTATAGTGAGTTTTATCGTCTATCTGACAACAACAGCTCCCGATGTGGGCTTTACCGATAGTGGAGAATTGGCTGCCGTCTGTACAACATTAGGAGTCGCTCATCCGACGGGTTACCCACTTTACACTATTATAGGACATGCATGGACATTGCTGCCTTTACCATTTTCACCGATTTATGCACTCAATGTTTTTGCAGGACTTTGTGTATCGGTATCGGTAGGAATTTTTTCTTGGTGTCTTAGTTTGATTTTTGGCTTAATACATCAGAACAGAATTCATCAGAAAAGAGGAAAAAACACAGTAGCTCCCCTCTCGTTTTCGCCATTGGCAGAACACTTAGCAACTGTAGGCATATCAGCAATGTATGCATTTTCAGAAATAATTTGGCATCAAGCAACAAGCAATGAGGTTTATTCTCTGCAATTAGTCGTATTAACATTAAGTATTGCTCTTTTTTTGCGGGCAATGAGTATTGATAAACAATATCGTATGCCGGCATTGATGATATGGGTTGCTGTTATAGGATTGGGCTTCGGTAATCACGGCACAACGATTTTATTGGCACCCGCGATGATATATATGTTTTTTAAAAGACCACAAGAAAAATTTGACTTTTCTATTGGTCGATGGAAAGAATTATTCATACTGATAATTCCATTTTCTATCGGATTAAGTGTGTGGCTTTATCTACCATTACGCAGTGCAGCTTTACCGGATTTTAATTGGGGTGAAGTACACAGAGGTTTTGATAAATTCTGGTATCATGCTTCCGGAAAACAATTTCAAATTTGGATGTTTAATGATAGTTTTTCAAAAAACTTTAAAGAATTTATCTCTTTACTACCCGGTCAATTGGGTTATATTGGAATTGCTTTCTGTATCATCGGGATATTACAATTCATCAAACGTAATCTAACATTATACATCTTTACAACTTTACTCTTTTTAGGCTGTACATTTTATGCCTTTAATTATGGGATTCATGATATCGAACCATATTTTTCATTAGCTTTTATTGCATCATTTATCTTTACCGCAGTTGGTGTTGCGTATAGTATTTCATATATACAATCAAAAAGCCAAAATTCAGCAATTCCAATTCTCATAACGCTCTTCATTGTATTTATTAATATCGGGCTTCACTATACAAAAGTAGATAAATCGGCAGACACGGTTGTTCGTGATTATACGCAAATTATGGTAGAGAAATTGCCCAAAAACACTATAATATTTTCTTCGCAATGGGATTATTGGTGTTCGGCTTTTTGGTATAAACAAGCATGTGAGAATCTGCGTCCCGATATTATTTTAATCGAAAAAGAATTACTTCGTCGTACATGGTATCCGCGATATTTACAGAGAAGATATCCGCACGTCTTTGTCTCTTTAGAAAGAGAAATGAAAGAATTTGAAGCCGAACTTGAGCTTTTTGAAAGTGGCGGAAACTATAGCGATATACGTTTACAAGCAGCGTGGGAAAAAATGCTTCATAGGATGATTACATCGAATTATGACAAATACCCCCTCTATATCACTCATGATGTGCTGCAATCCGAGCAAGCAATGATGCGCGGTTATCGTCCGGTGCCGGAAGGACTTTCATATAAAATTGTCAAGGATGGCGATATATATACTTCCACTGTATCTATTCCTGATTACATGAGCTTATCCCTCAATCTGCGAAACTATGAAGGACATCTTTATGAGGGCATGCAACAAATGATTACAACTTCATTGCAAACAAGTGCTTACTATGCCGAAAAGATTGAAATGAATCAAGATAAATTGCGTAAAATTCAAGAACAACTACGAAAATTCTCCATACAAGATTAATGATATGTTCTTTATGAAACACAATATTAGCACAGTAAAAATGTCATAGTCGCAACCGTACATAGATGAGGATTACTAACAACAACATCATAAGAATATACACTGACAGTATTTCTTTTATCTGAGAGGTTTATGCGTTATTTTATAGCTATTGTGTGTGTTTTTCAGACACTTTTTCTTAGTGCACAACAAGAACAATTTCCATTCCGTAAAGACAGTGTATTAACATTTTCCCAACCTGACTCACTGTCTTTGGAAGAATCGTATGCGAATATCAATGCGTTTCACCCCAAATTGACCGGTGCTCAATTAGGTATAGACAATGCTCAAGCACAAGTAAAACGTGCATATGGCACACTCGATCCTCGCCTTGATGCAGAAGTGACCGCCAAACGTGAATCAGATAAATTTAAGCAGCAAACTGCCCAAGCCGATATTGTCGTACCGCTCTACTGGGGACAAAAAGTCTTCGCCGGTTGGAAAAGAAATCTTGGTTTTTTTGATCAAGACTACACCACTCCGCTCACAGGTGAAGCATCAGTAGGAATTTCGATTCCTCTATGGCGCAATATTATGATTGACAAAAATCGTTCACAAATACTAAAAGCAGAAGTACAACCGACAATAGCAGAAAATCAGCGTGTAGAAGTGCGTAATGAATTGTTTAGAAAATCAGCAGAAAAATATTGGCAATGGGTTGGATCATACAAAAAATTTATCATTAATAATCGTTTATTAACTTTGGCTCAACAAAGAGCAGAAGGCATTAATGAACAAATTCAACGTGGTGAAAGACCTCGTATTGACTCTGTAGAGAATTATCAAGAAATACAGCGGCGGCTTGGCTCACTGATTAAAGCGCGACGTAATTATGAAAAAAATACTATTGCGTTTCAATTATTTTTATGGACAAAAGACGGTACACCGACAGATATACCCAATAATGTGATACCAAAGGACTTTCCTCCGATTTCATTGCTCACTTTAAATCAATATCAGACAGATAGAAGTGAAAGCATACGACGGCGGCCTGAAATTTCATTAAATAGAGCAGAAAAACGCATTGCAGATGTATCAAGAGACTTTGCCAATGAGCAATGGAAACCGGATATTAATCTCAAATTTGCTCCATTTTCGGATCAACTCAATGATGGTGTCAATCGTTTTGATTACAAAGTAGGCGTAGATTTTTCGATGCCCTTATTATTCCGTGATGCAACGGGACAATTAGCAGAAGCTGAAATCAAACAACAAGTGACTGATATTAAACTGTTTTTACTCCAACGTGAAGTACAAGCCGAAGTGGATGATGCCGCCTCGGAACTGCTTGCAAATTATGAGCAATTTCTTGTTGCTCGTAATGAACGTATTGCTGCTGAAAGACTTGAAAATGCGGAAAGGGACTTATTTGATCGGGGCGAAAGTGATATATTCCGCGTGAACTTTCGCGAACGCTTCACAGCACAAGCAGCGGAGAAAGAAGTGGATGCACTTGCAGAGTACTATGAAGCAGTAGCACGATACAGATGGGCATGTGCTTTATTTTAATACTTGTGTGATATGAAGTTAGTGTTTTTTTGATAATATATAACATCTTGAGCAATCGTCATTTTTTCATACTTTCACAGCATTAACCAGGAAGATACAGTGAAAAATTCTCTTATCTTTGCGGTAAGAGTTTTTCAACTTTTCAAAGGGTCAACAAACGATGCGGCTTATCTTCCTCTTTTCTCTCATAGCAATTCTAACATTTATTCATTCTGCACACTCCCAAGATTCAACAATTTATTGGACAAAAGGCGGCAATCTGGGTGTCAACTTCTCTCAAGTTTCTTTATCAAATTGGTCAGGTGGGGGTAACAGCACTGTTTCTGTTACGGGACTATCGAATTTTTTTCTCAATTTCAAAGATGCTCACTCTCTATGGAATAACTCTGTGGAGCTTGGCTATGGTCTCACAAAGTTAGAAGGACAAGAATTTCGCAAAAGTGATGATCGTATCATTGTGATTTCACAGTACGGGTATAAAGCCAATGAACACTTAACATACAGCGGTCTTTTAGACTTTCGTACTCAGTTCTCTAAGGGTTTTAAATATGCTGCTGACGGAAAGGAAACACTTATTTCAAATTTCCTTGCACCCGGTTTTGTGACTTTAAGCGCGGGTTTGACATATCGTCCTTCGGATTGGTTAGAAATGATGGTTGCTCCTGTTTCAAACCGATTAGTTCTTGTTATGGATGACACCCTGTCTCAACAAGGTGCTTTCGGTGTAGATAGAGGTAAAAATGTTCGTAGTGATTTGGGTATGAATTTTAATCTATTTTTAAAAAAAGAAATTGTACAGAACGTTACCTTTCAAACCCGTTTTAATGTTTTTGCGCCGTATCAAACAATTACAACCGCTATTGTTACTTGGGAAACATTACTTAATCTGAAAGTCAATGATTATATTACCGCAAGTTTTGCTACGGATTTGCTCTATGATGAAAAAATTGCTATACAACGTGATAATGGAACAATCGGACCTTCTACACAATTCAGAAGTGTATTAGCTATAGGGTTTGGTTATAAATTTTAATATTTTTTTACTTAATTTAAAAGGTGCGTTATGGGATTTTTTTCCGAATTTAAAGAATTTGCATCCAAAGGAAATGTTGTTGATTTAGCTGTGGGTGTTATCATCGGCGGTGCATTTGGTAAAATTGTTAACTCAATGGTTAATGATATACTTATGCCCCCATTAGGAATGTTGCTCGGTGGAATTAATTTCAAGGAATTTGCATTTATCTTGAAAGATAAAGTTGGAGATACACCTGCTGTGGTTCTCAGTTATGGTTCATTTATTCAAAATGTCTTTGATTTTCTTATATTGGCTTTTTGTATTTTTCTTATGATAAAATCTATCAACACATTAAAGCGTAAGCAAGAAGAAGGTCCGGCAGTTCCGGCTGCTCCACCCGAACCTACCTCAGAAGAAAAGTTACTTATGGAAATTCGCGATTTACTTAAAAAATAATTTTTTACGAAATCCTGTCTTTATTAAAAAGACAGGATTTTTTATATCCGGATTATTATTTAACTACAATGTCAAAACTCCGCATTGGAATATTATCTGCCGCAGATGCACTTAATCCGCGTATATGGTCAGGAACTACTTATTTTTCATGTCGCGCTTTAGAACAATATGGAGCTGAAACAATCCATTTAGGTCCCTATCCGGGTAATCCTTGGCTTTATGAGTCCTTAAAAAATAAAATAAGCAGGATTATTACAGGTAAAGGGACAAGTCATTACCATACAAAACGATTAGCAAAAAAATTTTCAAGTTTTTTTTCAAAAAAATTATTTAAAAATTCTTTTGATTGGCTTTATGCACCTGCCGGCTCAGCAGAAACTTCTTTGTTAGATACAGATATCCCAATTTTAGGTCTTTCTGATATAAACCATGTATTAGCACAGGATTATATAAGTTTTCAAAACTTATGGAAGTGCTCACTTCAAGAACTTGTTGAAATTGAAGTAATGGCACTTCATAAATTCAGAAAAATTACGTATCCGACTCAATGGGCAGCAAAATCTACGATTCAAGACCTGAATATTGATGCGCAAAAAATATTTATTGCTCCCTTTGGTGCCAATATCGAAGAATCTGACATTCCTGATTTTGAAAAAGTAGTACGAACAAAAAAATCAGAAATTTGTCGTTTACTTTTTTTGGGTGTGGATTGGAAAAGAAAAGGAGGAGCAATTGCTTTAGAAACTCTCAAAACTATGTTATCAATGAACATTCCGGCTGAATTAATTGTTTGTGGATGTGTTCCCCCGTCTCAATGCATTCATCCCGCAATGAAAGTTATCCCGTTCTTGGATAAAAACAATGTGCATCAACGAACATCGCTCCATGAATTGTTAACCTCATCTTCATTCTTATTATTACCGACAAGAGCAGAAGCGTATGGCATTGTGTTTTGTGAAGCATCTGCCTTTGGATTGCCTTCCATCAGTACCAATGTTGGCGGAGTTTCCGGAGTCGTTCGTGAAGGGAAAAATGGTCATTTACTTCCACCTGACGCTGATGCCATTGATTATGCTAAGCTTATCGCCGAAATATGGGAAGATCAACAGAGATATTGTGCATTATCTCTTTCAAGTAGAAAAGAATACGAGCAGAGACTCAACTGGAAAGTATGGGCAGAAATCGTTTTTCAGAATATACACAAAGTATGATTCTCTCTTCGATTTCTCACTTGTCTTGTTATATTCGCAGAGATTTTTTGCCAACACAACGCAACCAAAACTCTTCTTTGGTGGTTATTAAGGTACATTACTTGAAAGTTTTAACTATGAAAAGAAAACATATTTCTATCATCATTGGATTGTTCTGTATTACAATTTCCTCGCTAAATGCCCAGGAATCAACCATACGTTATGGCATTTTTGGACATGGATTGCTCAATATGCACAATGCAAACTTTAAAGAATTACCCGGCGTTCCCAATTGTTGTAAAAATTACACAGAAGGCACAGGAAGCACAATAGGCGGTGGTTTTCTCATAGAGTTTCCCTTCTTTAGCGATTTTGATTTTTCTTTCCGTATGAGTTACGCTGATTATTCGGGACTATTGGAAAGTACAGATAATATAATTACAGCAAATGGAAGCACACCATTTACCCATAAACTTGATGCCATAATTCCGGCTATTTCCTTACAACCTTCTTTAATGTATGATATTACAAAGGGTCTCAAAGTACATGCGGGTTTTGATCTTAATTATTTACTTAATCAAAAATATTCCCAAAAAGAAGTTATTTCTTCCCCTAATGGTACATTTATTCCTGAAAATACTCGTGAACGTAATGCAACATCAGGTGATATACAAGAAAATGCCGTTGTTATGATTGCACCAATGATTGGTGTAGCATATGAATTTCCGATGAATGCAAAAAGGACATTATTCCTCACACCGGAAGTACAATATCAACACGGTATTACAAATTTGAATAATACTTTGGACTGGAAAGTTTCTACAATTCGTTTTGGAGTTGCCTTAAAATATAGCCCGAAACCGACACCTATTCCCAAACCGGATCCAATACCTGAAAAAAAGCCTGAAGAACCGGCAAAACCCATTATTGCTCAAACTCCTGTTACTCCTCAAAAAGAGCCAATAGAAGCACAAATTCGTGCTGTCGGATTAGATGAAAATGGTAAGGAATTTCCTGTTGCAAAGATTGTGGTAGAAGAATTTCTTTCGGCACAAATTCGACCTCTTCTCAATTATATATTTTTTGATAATAATTCTTCAGAAATTTCCCCGAAATACAACAAATTATCCGCAGAAGCTACAAATAGTTTTTCAATGATAACGTTACATAATGAATCAACGTTGCAAACTTATTACCATATTATGAATATTATTGGGCAACGTTTGCGAGAGAACCCCACTGCCAAACTGACGATTACAGGTTGCAACAGCAATGAATCCAAAGAAAAAAACAACACAGAATTATCTGAACAAAGGGCTAATGCTGTGAAAGAGTATTTTTTAAAAACATGGAATATTGAAGAAAAGCGCCTAATCGTAAGATATCGTAATTTGCCGGAAAAACCTTCAAATAATGATACCGATGACGGCATTGCAGAAAATCGTCGTGTCGAATTAAGTTCTGATACATGGAAAATTATAGAACCGGTTATTCTCAATGATACTATACGTACATCAAATCCACCAATTATCCGATTTTATCCAACAGTAAATACAAAAGCAGATATACGCGATTGGAAAGTCATTGTAAGCCAACAGAACAAAGAGTACAAGCAATTTTCCGGTACACAAACTCCTCCTCAATTGTTGGATTGGGCTATTCTTAATGATAAGAATTCTATTCCTTCTCTTTCCCAACCCTTATACTATACTATAAATGCTGAAAATTCAGACAAAGAAAAGGCAATAACTCCTCTTCTATCTATTCCATTCGAGCAAATCACGGTACAGAAGAAACGTGCAGAAAAGAAATCAGATAAGGAAATTGACCGCTATAGTCTTATTCTTTTCGATTTTGATCGTGCCGAAATCGGAGTGGCTAACAAACGTATATTAGACTACATAAAACCAAGAATTGCTCCAAAAGCAACAGTAACTGTCACCGGCTTTACAGATAAAATAGGTGATGATCAGCACAATAAAGAATTATCTCTTCAAAGGGCACAAAATACAGTAAAAGCCCTCGGTAAAGGAACTGCCATCGGTGAAGGTGAAAAGGAAGTATTCGATAATTCTGTTCCCGAAGGACGTTTTTACAATCGAACAGTAACAGTTATCGTCGAAACACCCATTTCAAAATAATATAACGGAAAGAACAATGAAATCAATTAGCTCTTCTGAATTACGTGAACGTATTGCAATGAATGATCCTTCACTTGTTATTTTAGATGTGCGCCAGCCGGAGGAACGCGAAGTTCAAAAAATAGACGGCGACACACTCTTTATTCCCTTGGGTGAACTTCCTCATCGTATTGATGAGTTAGCAGAGTTTAAAGATAAAGAACTTATTATTTATTGCAGAAGCGGTAATCGCAGTGGACAAGCATGTATGTTTTTAGAACAACAAGGATTTACTCATACAGTGAATCTTGTTGGTGGAATGTTGAAATGGTCATAATTTTCGAGATAATAATGAAACAATAAAACTATGAAATTTGCAATTTTAACAGGTGGGGGCGATTGCTCCGGTATGAATGCTTTTGTTCGTGCCGTTGTGCGATGCAGTTTAAATGAAAAACCCGAGACATCGGTTTGGGGAGCACTTGATGGATGGCATGGACTTATTTATAATAAATATAGAACGCTTCAAAAATTAGATGTTGCAGGTATCGCCTCGGCAGGAGGCACTATTCTTGGAACAATCCGCGTTCCTGAACTTGCTACCAATTACAGTTTACAAGAAACTGTAGCGCAGAACTTACATGACAATCGTTTCGATTATCTTTTTGTTTGCGGCGGTAATGGAAGTGTGAAAGCAGCTAATACAATCAATAAAATTCTAAGATCTGAAAATTTACGTACAAAGATATTAGTATGTCCGGGGTCTATTGACAATGATGTCTGCAATAATCATGGTTCATCTATTGGTTTTTATAGTGCATTAGATAAAAGTTTAGAAATGTTGGAATGGATACGTGACACTGCAAGTTCTCATAGACGTGTGTATTTGATTAAATCAATGGGTAGAGATTCAGCATATTTAGCAATGTATGCCGGTATAGCAACAGGTGCTGAGCAAGTTATTGTACCCGGAGAAATTATTGATTATGAAAAAATTGCGACAATGATTGATGAACGTGACCGCGACACACGCATTATTGTTGCGGAGGGCTATAATGAATCTCTATCAGACATTTCCGCTAAGCTTGAAGCAATTTTCAAAAAAAGAAATATAAAGCATGAAATCAGGACTGTTGATATGAGTTATTTTCAACGAGGCGGGTCTGCTGCTGTTACTGATATTCTTCGTGCAAGCTGGGTTGCTTTTTCCATGGTAAAAGATGCTTTTTCACGTTGTGAAAGTGGATTTTATTCCGCATTTTATACCGGACAAAAACCAAGTATCATTTCTTTGGAAGACGCATCCGATGATTCAAAAACAAGTCACGCACAAATACCCCAAGAAATCATTGACTTAACTTTAGCTTTACGGTAATATATCATACAATAATGTAAGAGAACATACCTTACATTGAGTGTGATTAATTTGATCTTCTAGCTTTACTATCAGAGTATTGTGTTCACAAAAACAAACAACTGATGATACCGGTAAGAAATTTTTGACATGATATTATTTCAATAAAGGGAAATCGGTATTAAAAATGAGAGATATACTTTTTTATACATCAATCTATTCCCTATTTCTTGATGTATTTACTCGACGGAACTTGTATCAGCTAATGGAATTTCTACAATAAATGTGCTCCCCCGACCGATAACACTTTCGCACCAAATAGTACCATTATGTAGTTCAACAAATTTTTTTGTACTTGCCAGACCTAATCCCGATGAATGTTCATCACCTGTTGGTCGTGCAGATAATTTTTGAAACTTTTTAAATAATTTTTTCATCTCCTCCGGTGATATACCCGGACCTTGATCTATTACTTCAAAACGACACTTGTCTTGGCTGCGCTGCAATGTAACTATAATTTCCGCACCAAGATGAGAATATTTCAACGCATTAGAGACAAGATTATCGACAATTCCCTGCAATATAATCGCATCTCCCATTATACGCAGAGAATCATCAAGCGACGTATGTATTGTCATATTTTTCTTTTGAGCATGAAGCGTATATCGTTTGATAACATGATGAATATTCTCAGAAAAATTTATGACTTTTGTCTTCATCACAAAAGAGCCGGAATCATATATATTAAACTCAAGCAATGCCTTAATAAGCTCAAACATACCATTAGCAGTAATGACAATGTCATTTACCGCATCTCTTGTAGATTCAGATATCGTATCATCTTTGTGAATATATTTCGAAAGCATAAGTATAGTACCGAGTGGGTTCTTTAAGTCATGTGCGACGACACCCATAAATTCATTTTTCTCTTGAAGTGTCATCTCCAACTTGTGTATTGCTTCATGTAATCGTGTGTTTGTTGTCTCAATTTCCACTGATTGCTCTGTGAGTATAGCTTGCTGACGTAAAATTTCCCTATTCTGATTTTCAATAATTGTATTTTCTGTTTCTATTTCCCTTTGTATTAAATAATTCTCAAGAACATTTTTCTGTAGATAGTACATTATCATAAGACTAATGAGCATAAATACTATGATATTAATATTCATTTTTATCAATAATGTGAGCATACCGGGATATATACTAATTATCCCGCTTGAGATAAAATGTATATCATAAATGACAACTAATGAGAGTAAAAATGATGCTAAGACCTTTATAGGGATTCTACCTAAAAGCATTGATGCAAGAGTCCAATAATACAAACCACTGATATAGAAATCGGTACCGCGCGCTATCATATCTGTACTCAAAAGTATGGCATCATTAATCGCACAAAAGGTAACAACTCCAAGTGAAATAAACTGCCAATACTTCACCCATATATCGGTTTTGAATGTAAAATAATATGCAACGAACAAAGGGGTGATCATTCCCAGTCCACGATGAACAAGAACTTCACTTACAGAATAAACTCCGCCAATGATATCAGTGATTGCAAAGACACATATAGCTGCAATGGCACCAAGTATAAACCAACGATTACGAGCAAATTTCCTTGCTTGATCTTCATTGATTTTCTGGATCATAAATGTATCATCGTCCACTGTATGCAAGTTTTTTTGAGTATATGTATCCATAAAACACTCTCAAGTAAATCGTATGTACAAAATTACTACAATTATGCATGTGTGAAGCATTGAAGGAAAAATTCACCACACCATGGTTCAAAAAGTAGAATTTTACAACTGTTGCAACCGTTTTCTTGCACGCGGTATAAACTCACTTGTAGGGAAAGTAGAAATCAGCGATGTGAATATCTTTTTTGCCTCTTCCTTTTTCCCCTGTCTGAAATATGTTTCACCGAGCATCACCATGGCATCATCCAACTTAGCAGAATTCTTTTGAGCAAGTACAGACTTAAATTGACTTGCAGCTTCATCATATTTACCGGTGGCAAAATAAGACTCACCAAGCCAATATTGAGAATTTACTTTTGTTGTGATATTATCGGGTTTTTCTATCGCTGCTTGCAAATATGGTATGGATTGGGCATATTCTCTTCGGGAAATTAAGCGTAAGGCAGTTTTATAATTTGAACTGTTGAGGGAATCGCTGAAGGATTTTTTATTGTTATCACTCTTCTCTTGTTGTTCATCAGTTTTGGCAACTTTGGGTGCTGTGACTTGTTTTTCTTCGATATTTTTACTTGAAACCGAAGGACTTTTTGTTGATTTGAATTCTTTTTTACTTTTACTGACCTTCTCATCAGGCAATATAATATCCGATTCGGTTTCAGATTTGAGAGTCGTAGATTTTTTCGGTTTATTGAGTTCTTTGATTTTACTTTTTGGTGATTCAAGAGGAGTGTTATCAAGTGTATTTTTAATTACTTCAATGTCAAGCCGTATCTCGTTTAACTGACTAAGCACTGAGTCAGTGGCAGAAAGAATATGTTGCTGTGCTTCGGAAACATCTGTCATTTGTTCACGCAAGGTCGGCAAGCGTTTTGCCCCCGTAAGTGCCGTTTGGCGGAAAGCTTCCCGCAATGAATCAGTAGCGCCATCAGCAGAAATTGGCACACTGCGATTGCCGGTTTCCGCTTTACGTGGTTTCGCCAACATAGAAGAAAGTGGAATCAATCCCTCATTATCTGAAGTGTCTGATTGCGTATATGAGTTTCCGGACGTAGATTTGCATCCATTGAGAGCAAAAGCAATCAATATGAAACTAAGGACAATCGTCAATACTCCGAAATTATTCGGTCTATATGTCGCCTGTTGGTTTTTATTCATCACTTTTTTGGACTCTTCACAATGAAGTTGTTAATGTCAAGGTTTATGCCAAATATAACTATTCGTCTGACTATGATTGTTATTACTGTGTTCTTCGGATTGACAGAGCAATTGTTATCGCAAACAGATGAAAGCAGAAAACTTGATTTAGCAAGAAGTTATGAAGAAAGCGGTGATTTCCGTGAATCTGCTCGCATCTATCAAGAACTCTATGCTAAGAATAAACAAAACGAAGAGTATTTTGACGGAGTGGTTCGCACCCTTCTTGCTTTGGAGCAACCTTCTTCTCTTTTGCCATTAGTGAGTGAACGTGCAAAAACGGATGCATCAGTCGAAATCATATCTTTGCTTGCTTCTCTTCAATGGCGAACAGGTAAAATGCAAGAAGCAGAAGCGACATGGGAGATGACTCTGAAACAGTGTGGTTCGGCTCCTGACTGCTTTCAAACAATTGCACAATCACAGGCGCGACTACGGCTCTATGATAAAGCTATAGTAACCCTTCAAACAGCAAGGAAGTCCTTGAACTCGTCTTCGCTTTTTGCTGATGAGTTAAGTCAATATTATATAATAACCGGCAACATTACTTTAGGCACGGAAGAAATACTCCGATTGTATCTCGCCTCAAAAAATCTTGGTATTGCCCAAGGGCGATTAAGTGCACTCATGTTATCAAAAGAAGCAAATATCTATATTGGACAAGTACTTGAGTCAACACTTTCAGCCAATCCCGATGACTATAATATTATGATGTTGCAGCTTTGGTATTTTCGTGAATCCAAACAATATATAAAAGCTCTCAAAGCTGCAGAAAATCTTGATGAACGTACACGGTCACAAGGACGCGAACTATTAAATTTTGCAATTCTTGCCAATAAAGAAAATGAACCGGCAATTGCGATTGATGGTTTTTTAAAAGTTATGGAGTTTGGCAAAAAATCACCCTATTTTGCCACTGCTCTTTATGGTTATGCTTCAGCATTAGAAAAAAAACTCATTATACAAGACAGTATCACCAAAGATCAAGCACTCGACATTATTGAAAAATACAATGACATCATCAAAGAATTTCCTGAGAATCAAATTATTGAAGAATGCCAGTTTAGAATAGCACAGATCTATCACAGTTATATTGAGGACAGCGACAAATCATTATCAATTATTGAATCAATTCTTGCAAAAAAGAATGGCTCGTCAATAAGTGCCAATGCTGCACTGTATGCGGGTGATATTGAATTACAAAGAGGTAATACTCATACAGCAAGGCAATACTATGAACGAGTTGCCAAATTACTCTCACGTTCTCAACAAAAAGAAAGTGATAAAGCTAAATATTCTTTAGCTCTGATGGAGTATTATGAAGGCAAGACAGACTCGGCAAAATCATTACTCGCACCCCTTGCATCGAAAGCTGAATCGGATATAGCAAATGACGCTCTTTCGTATATTATACTTTTTGAAAATAATGAAGAACAAGAAGTATGTTTGCAACTCTACGGTAAAATGGAATATGCTCTCATTCGTAAAAGCAGCAAAGACATTGAGCAGTTTTTTAAGCAAATAGAAGGCGCATGCCCAAAAACAGATATTCATGAAAAGGCGACTTTGGAATATGCCAAATCTCTTTACAATAGCAAAATATATAATGAGGCAGAAACAATTTTACGACGCTTTATCATGGATTATGATGAATCAATTTATGGAGATATTGCCTTATCACTATTAGGTGATGTTATGAAAAGTCTTTCTAAAAATGATGAAGCATTATTGTATTACAATCAACTATTAAGTAAATTCCCACGTTCTATTTTATTACAAGACACACGCGACAAAATTCGCAAATTGCGCGGAGCATAAATTACCTATGAATACATTACAATCAGGTTATACATCATTATTGCAACGATTTACTTCGGTTCACAGATCGGAACTAAGTCAAAAAGCACTTTTAGCAATTCAAAAAACAATACTTTCACTTCTTCTTCTTGTGATGGCTGCGGTTGTGATTGAAACTTTCGCTCAAGGTGACATAGCCTTCAGAAGTGCCTTATTTGGATTTATCGTGGTGGCATCAATTGTAATAATAATAACATTTTTATTAACACCAATTCTAGAATTAACAGGATTGAAGAATACGTTCAATCCTTATGCAATAGCCAAACGTATAGGTCATTATTATCCGAATATTCGCGACACTCTTGTCAATGTTTTTCAACTGGCTGAAAAACAAACAGAATCTACTAATCATGAACTTATCTATGCAGCATTTGATTCTGTCTATGAAACATCCAAAAATATTGACTTCCACGTCATAGTTGAAAAAGAAAAAAATAGGAAATTTCTTCTCTTACTTACTTGTGCGATAATCCTTTTCGGTATTGTTATTGCAGTTCCGGCATCACGTTTTTCTTTGAATCGTATTATTAACTTTTCAACATCCTTTTTACCACCGGCACCATTTTCACTTTCCGTAGAACCACAGTCCATACTCAAGTTACGAGGAGAAAAGGCTATCGTCACTGTCAATGTTAAGGGTAAGATTCCTAATGCAATCACGATAAAAGTACGTGAGATACAGCAGAAAAATTTCGATAGTCATGAATTAAAACCCGATGCAAATGGTAAATTGACATATACTTTTTCTTCTTTGTCAAACACTGTCGAGTTCTATGCTGAAAGTCCATGGTTAAGCGAATTTGTACGAAGCAATATAGGAACAATTGTTGTGCAAGATAAGCCGATAATAAAGTCATTGACCGGCAAAGTCTATTCACCGGCATATACACAACAACCGACTTTACAATTATCTGCAGATGGAGCAGATATAATTGCATTACGAGGAGCAAAAACTGAAATCACCGTAATTTCGAATAAACAATTACGTCAAGCAAATTGTGTATTTCTTCATTTTTCACAAGATTCGTCGGGTATGAGAACCGATACTGTACGGAAATCAATGGCTGTACAAAGTAGAAGTGCCACTACATCGTTTTCTCTCACAAATTCCTGTGAATACTACATTGAGATTAAGGACAATGATGGTTTAACAAATGACTTACCTGTCCACTATAAAATTATTGTTCAAGATGACAATGCTCCGACAATTTCTTTACTCACTCCTCAAAATGATATAGTGATTGATGCAACTGCAATATTGCCTATAAAACTATCAGTGAATGATGATTTTGGGTTTTCTTCACTTTTGTTGCATTATCGTTTAGTTGATTCAAAATATGGCAAACCTTACGATAAATTCACAGCACTGTCTATTCCTTATCCTCGTAATGAGAAATCCTTAACAGTTCCTTATTTCTGGGATTTAACTAAAATAAATATTTCTCCAAGTGATAAATATGAATTTTACTGTGAAGTATTAGATAATGATATTATTATGGGTCCAAAATCTGCGCGAACACAAACTGTGAGCGTGAAACTACCCTCATTGGATGAAGTACTTAATGAATCCGGTAAGCAAGAAGAAGAAATACGAAAAGAACTCGAAGAAATCGCAAAACAAGCCGATCAGGCGCAAAAAGAAATGGAAAAAATTCAAAGAGATTTACGTAAAGACAAACAACCCGATTGGCAAGATAAGAAAAAATTAGAAGATGCAATTCAGCAACAAAAAGAATTACAAAAAAAGTTAGATGACGTTGTCAAAAAAATGGAAGATATGTCGAAAAATTTGCAAAACAATAATGCAATTTCAAGAGAAACTTTAGAAAAGTACCAAGAGTTACAGCAATTAATGAAAGAAGTACAATCGCCGGAATTGCAAAAAGCAATGGAAAGAATCCAGCAGGCAATGCAGCAAATGTCTCAACAACAACTGCAAGAAGCGATGAAGCAATATCAATTTAATGAAGAACAATTTAAAAAACAAATTGAACGCTCTCTCAATATCATGAAACGTTTAAAAGCGGAACAATTAACTGATGCATTAACAAAAAGAGCTGAACAATTAGAAAAGAAATTACAAGAATTACAAAAACAGACAGAAAACACTAATACATCCGATCGCGATAAACGTGAAGAGCTTGCAGAAAAACAAAAAGATATGAGTGAGGAAGCTAAAGATATAAGAGAAGACATGAAAAAGCTGGAAGACGTTATGAAAGAAATCCAGCAACAAATGCCTATGGATAAACTACAAGATGCAAAACAAGAACTTGGTAATGAGCAAAATGATATGGCTCAAGACATGCAAGAAGCATCAGAAGAAATGCAAAAAGGACAAACCGATAAATCTTCGCAAAAGCAAAAATCAGCAGCGCAAAAAGCAAAACAATTTGCTCAAAAAATGAAAGCACTAAAAAAAGAAATGAAAAAAAATCTTTCCAAAGAAGTGCAAAAACAAATGCAAAAATCAATTTCCGATTTACTGGATTTATCACAGAAACAGGAGCAATTACGCAAAAATTCACAACAATTAGACCCCAATTCGGCTCAATACACTCAAAATGCTCAAGAACAAAAGAAAATGCAAGAACAATTAACCACTATTGCTCAAAGAATGGCTGAAATTTCGCAAAAATCAATGGCTATGACACCTGAGATGGCTCGCAATATTGGTGAAGCAATGCAAAAAATGCAGCAGAGCAGTGAACAATTAAGCAATCGCAATGGTCAGCAAGCAGCTCAACAACAAGGTCAGGCAATGTCTTCAATGAATAAAGCCGCTATGCAAATGCAACAAGCAATGCAAGGAATGAAAGGGCAAGGAGATGGACAAGGAAGCGAAGGAGAAGACGGTCAAGATGGCGAAGGTGAAGGAAATAATAAAGGAAAGGGGAAAAATGGAAAATCTCCCGGTGGCTTTATGCAGAGATTACAACAAATGGCGGGGCAACAGCAACAAATTAATCAAGGAATGCAAAATATGCAACGCCTTCAATCCGGTCAAAATGGTCAACCGACTCCGCAACAACAAGCAGAAATGGGACGTTTGGCAGCACAGCAAGGAAAAGCTTTACAGGCTATGCAGGAATTAGCAAAAGAACAGCAAGAACAAGTTGGCGGTAAAAAAGGTCTCGGCTCATTAGAAAAAATAGCACAAGACATGAAAGAAGTTATGACTGATATGGAAACAGGTGCTATAACGGATGAAACAATAAAACGGCAGGACAAAATATTATCCCGACTCCTTGATGCAACGCTTTCGATGAATGAACGTGATTATGAAAAAAAACGTGAATCAAAATCAGGTCAGGATATTCTTAAAAAAAGTCCGGGCTTACTACAAAATGCAATACAACAATTTAATACCTCTAATTCTTTAGAAGAAGATAAAGTACAGTTTACCAAAGATTATGAGAAGATTATTAGACTCTATTTTGAGGAACTTTCTAAACAGCAGTATTTAAAATAAGTGGGGTATCAAATAATACAACTTGATGTCACCTAACCGATTATTAAGTTCATCCAAAAGTATAATTAGCTTACTTATGATAATTTGTAAAGACAGCAATGGCTTTGAGATGCCGTGAAATATGGAACAAAACAAGAATAAAGTAGCTTTTTCCACTTTTAGGCAATTATACAGCATTAAAAGTGGATTGGTCCAATTTGCAACTGAAAAGGATATAATAATCGAAATCGGGTTACAGTACCAAATTCAATTGCGGGAGCAGGAATTTTAACATAATTAAATCCTTGCCTAAACCATTTCCACAAATTGGGTCCATCAGGTAATAAACGCACAGGATTAATATCGAAACCAATCGTATAAACAGACTCACCTTCTCTAAATCGTAAATCTCTCACAGCGTGACCAACATCAATATTGAGCCACTTGGGCCAATATTTCTTTGCATCACGAGGTAATAAATTATGGACATCAATTGCTAAGGTGAAGGTCCAACCGGAATAATCATCAAGAAAGGTCTCAGCAGACTCCCTCGTTAAGCGACCAAACCACGGAGGAGGAAAAAAATTCGATTTGTATGTAAAATTCTGGAGAAATGGCACATAATGTTGTCCTAAAAACCACGCTGCTCCTGCAAAATTTGCATACATATCGCTCCAAGAAAAACCCCATGTTTTCCCATATCCATCCATCACTTCCACATATGTCTGATATGCCAAAGCTATTCCTGCGCCTCCTAAGGTTGCAGCATCCCATGAAAGACCTGATCCCATCAATGCCTCGGATGCAAGATAGGCATTAATATACGTACCCCAAGCATGACCAAATTTATCGGCATACAAAGCATAATCACCGTCCTCAATAAATCGAAACGTTGTGGTCGAATCCCAGAATGTATTCACCTGATAAATATGCAGTGCTGTAGTAATTCCTAAGTAAATACTTGCAAGTCCTATCAATGGCAATGGACGTATTCTAGTCGTATTACGAGGCATTGAACCATCAATCGTCACACGCTGATCACCCGCATAAGTAAAGTGGGATAATGGGACAAATATTGACGAATCTTCTGATTCACCCTCCGATGTTTCCTGAGTCTCAGCTACACCTATATCAACTATTATTACCTCACTTTCTACAGCAAAGTGTTCGGAACACACTGATAATTCGGCACTACAACAGAATTCGCAATGGTTTTGTAATTCTTTTTTTTTGATAGTGTTAGTATCAATCATTCCGGGAATTTGTCCCAATGCAACCATTGGAGAAAACAGTACATTGAAAAATAACAAACAAATACATGTAATTATAACACTGAAAGAACGCATAGAATTAATTATTTTTGCAATAAAAATTATGACTATATCCGGATTTTCATTCGTGCGAAACGGCGACATATTGGGCTACCCCTTCGTCGAATCTCTTCGTTCACTATTACCGATATGCGATGAAATCATTGTTGCTGTTGGTAATAGCAATGATCTGACAAGAGAAAAAATTCAGAATTTGAGTGACAATATACGAATAATTGACACAATCTGGGATGACAATAAGCGGTTGCATGGTTCAATTTTGGCTGAACAAACTGATATTGCCCTATCGCATTGCAAAGGTGATTGGTGTATCTACTTACAAGCAGATGAAGTTCTACACGAAGACGATTATAGTCTTATTAAACGTGAAATGAGTAATGCATTGGGAGAAAAGAGTATCGAATCACTCCTCTTTCGATGGCATCATTTCTTTGGAAGTTATGACTTCACAGGTGTCGGACGGCAATGGTATCGGCGGGAAATTCGAGCTTTTAAAAATACCGGAAAAGTAATATCATGGCGCGATGCACAGGGTTTTCGATGCAAAAATGATGATGGTACTATCAGAAAATTATATGCATACCAAACAGAAGCTCGTATTTTTCATTATGGGTGGGTGAGGCATCCGAGAATCCAAAAAGCGAAGCAGCTTGCATTCCACCGTCTATATCATGATGACAAGTGGCTGGAAGAGAATATACCTCAAAGTGATGAGTTTGAATGTAATTGCTATGAAGTACAACCATTTACACAAACACATCCCGAAATAATGAGGCACAGAATTGAAAATGATTCATCGTGGACAAAGCATTTTGACCCGACACGTACACTAAAAAAACCATTTGCAATGGCAGTTACAGATTATATAGAAAAAATAACAGGATTTCGAATAGGTGAATATAAAAATTTTATTGAAGTCTAAATTTTTCAATTGTATTTTGATAAATTTCTAATGTCTGGCGTATTATTGTTTGTACATTATATTTTTCTTGAACACTATATTTTGCTCTTTCGCCAAGTTTATTAATTTCATCAGGTTTATGCAATAAATCAATTATGAGAGATGCTTGTTCTGTCGGTTCATCTCTGATAAAAAGACCGTCTTTTTCTGATAATTCAATACCTTCAGCGCCAATAGACGTTGCAACAACAGGTACACCAAAGGATAATGATTCTAAAATTTTTATTCTTATACCACTACCAACAAATAACGGTGATATAAATAGTGAGGCACAATTGTAATAGTCTGATATATTTTCAACAAAACCAACACATTCAACATTTTTGCCAGAATAGTCTAAAAAATTTTTAGGAAGATATTTTCCAAGTAATAAAAGTTTTGCTTCTGGTATAGATTTTTGCAATATTGGTAATACATTGACAATAAACCATTCAGCACCTTCGATATTATGTCGCCACGCCCAATTTGTTGCCATCATTAATGTAAATTGTTCACGGCAAGAAGAAAAAGTGCCTTGTTCTTGTAATGTTTTTACACCAAACGGTTTAGTCACTACAAATGGAGTATGTACATACTTTTGAATGAGTTCTTTATCTTTATCTGTAATAGTCAAACA
>ERZ761602.220-NODE-220-length-139079-cov-11.333223_pt1 | contig 139079 bp, 87 predicted proteins | sample MGYA00512165_ERZ761602 | MGnify/ENA primary metagenome ERZ761602 (study PRJEB28899, sample SAMN02445085) | bioreactor sludge metagenome | biome: EBPR sludge; isolation source: Thorneside wastewater treatment plant | place: Australia: Brisbane, Thorneside... | reverse complement strand
GGTGTCACCGTGATCAACAGCAACGGTATTATGGTCGGCGAGAGCGGTGTCGTTGACATCGCCGGTCTCATGACCATGTCGACCCTCGACGTCAGCAATAACGATTTTCTCAACGGCGGATCGAACAATTATAAAGGGGATAGTTCGGCCGGCATCCGGAACTATGGCTCAATCAGCAGTCAGAGCGGTGATGTCGTCCTTCTTGGTAACTTCCTCCAGAATGCAGGCAACGTTTCCGCTCCCGATGGCACGGTGGCCTTCGGTGCGGGCGGTGACATGATCGTTGATCAGGGCGGCGGCGGCGTGATCTCGGTGCGTGGAGGTGGCTCCGGGGGCGAGACCGGCATCGAAAACACCGGTTCTGTCAACGCGGCCGGGGTCGAACTCAAAGCTCACGGCAACGTCTACGCGCTTGCTATTAAGAATGACGGCCTTGTCCGGGCAAGCGGATATAATTTCAAAGGCGGCAGACTGACACTCAGCGGAGGATCGAATGGCAATATCGTCAACAATGGACAACTCCAGGCCCGCAACCGGGATGGCTCGGGTGGCCAGGTGGAGATTGCCGGCGGACGGGTGCAACTCGCGTCGGGATCTTCAACCGATGCTTCGGGTGAACTTGGGCGGAGTGGTGGCTCGGTGAATGTGTCGGGAGATGATGTAATGATCAACGCGGCTGCGACCGTGAGCGCCTCCGGTGCTTCAGGTGGTGCCGTGAGTATTTCCGGCGCGAGCAGTGCGGTCGTTAATGGCTCGGTGGATTCCTCAGGCGAGTATGGTAAAGGCGGTCGCATCGATGCCACGGCGGATTCGGTGACGATTGGTTCAACCGCAACCCTGAACGCGTCCGGTTACACGGGGGGTGGTCAGGTGCGTGTGGGTGGCGGATTCCAGGGCAAAGATGCTGAAGTGGCGAACGCGGATAATCTCACGGTGGAGTCAGGTGCTCTCATCATCTCGGATGCCGAGGGCAGCGGAACAGGCGGTAACATTATTCTCTGGTCCGATGGGGATACGGTCTTTGCGGGTGATGTTTCCGCGAGAGGCATTAGTGGAGGTGGCTTCGCTGAGATCTCAGGCAAGAGCACTCTTGATGTCGTTGGCAATGTCGATCTGACATCGGTTTCGGGAGCGGCCGGCACTGTGCTGCTCGATCCGACTAATATTTTGATCTCCGCCACGGGAGCTCCCGGAATCGGCGGCAGCACGATCAGTAACGTGTGGATTTCAGGCCAACTCGATATGGGAACCAATGTGGTTATCTCATCGAACTTCGGGGGGGCCGAAGAGGGGACTATTACGGTAGGACGAATCGATACCTCAGTCAATGCCGCTGCCGACCAGATCGAATGGTATCAGAACGACGCAAATACCGTCGGGGGGACTCTCTCCCTGCTGGCGATGGGGGATATCAATTTCAATTCCGCGGTTCACAGTGCGGGCCAGGGCGGGATTAACGTTGTGGCGGGTTGGGATGGCACGACCGGCTTGACGATGGGGAATTTTAATATGGCCGAGGTGCTTGCGACCATGAATGATGGCAATGCGGCCAATGATGCGGCCGGTCGCTTCAACGCTACTTTCGGTACTTACGGTTCCGTTACTGTCGGCAACACCGTTTCCCGGACCGGTGTGGACGTAGGCAGCCGCTGGGGTGATACGAATGTGGCGGCACGCGATCTTTTCCTTCGTGGCAGCACCACGGTCGGTCGGGGTTTTGCGCAGGTGGGCTTTGCGGATAACGGAGTGGAGTACCAACTCTCCCGGACTCACAATGGTTTGGTTTATAATGAGTGGTGGGGTAATGCGGCCGGAAATGTGCAAGGTAAGGACTATATCGCCCTTCTGGGCGGCACTGAATTCGGGACCGGTGATATCAACACTCTGGGCACAAGGGCATTCCGCGGCGCGGGATGGGGCGCCACCGGAGATGTCTCCGTTGGCTTGAGCGGGCGTCTCGATGCACGAGGTGGTACCACGGCCAGTTACACTCAAATTGGTCATGGAGGCAATCTTCAGGACGGCACCGAGGACAAGTGGAATAGCACAGTGGGGAACGCCCTGAATGCGCCGCGAGTGACCCGGGATGGAATTCAAATAGCTCCGGCTAACAACCGCTATTCCTTCTTTGCCAGCACCTGGCGCACCAACTACGCCGGCAACGCCGCTCGAATCGATGGGGATATTTCCGTAACGGCCGATGGGGACATCCTGCTGATGGGATCTCGCGATTTTGACGTCAATGACGATCAGAGCACTGTGGTTACCGATGGAACCTACAGCCTGATCGGTAACGGGGGCACGGAGAACCATGCTAGCACCCATGGCGATGTCACGGTCATCGCCCACGGATCGACCCCGGCCGGATTTATTCGTGGTCCCGAAGGCCTGGGCATCCAGTTGATCGGCGGTCGCGGCTCAAGGTCGTTCGTCCAGATCGGGCATGGCACGAGCTACGAGGGCAACTCGCAAAGCGTCTGGGACCAGTCAAGCAGCGGCGACATTGTCGTGACGGCGACGACGGGCGCGATCCGTTTGCTGGGCCACAATCAGGCGGTTCGCAACGGGGACATTAATTCAGGGGCTATCATCTCCGGTACTGAGACCACTCCTCAGAACAATCTCTCCGATGCTTCAAACTTGGGCAGCCATGTGCAGATTGGTCACGGCGGGGCCACGTCCGTTTTTCCCGGTGCAGGGGGAACTTTCATCATGCCCGGCGGAACGAACGTGGCAAACATCATCCCCGACAATTCGATGACGGGCGACATTACTGTGACGGCCGCTGGAACCTTCGTCGATCCACGAGATCCCGGCTCGAATATCGGAATTCAGGTGAAAGCAGGGAATCGCCGCTGGTTCCATGCCATGATAGGGCATGGGGGAACCAACCTGCGTGCTGAAAACCTTACGGCCCAGACACCGAACTTCGGCGCGGGGGCATCGCTCCCGTTCGGTTCGCCGACCTTGGCTCCTTCGATCGGGTTTCAGGGGAATATCCGTGTCGAAGCGGACAAGGGCGACGTGGTCGTGGCGGGCGGTGACAACTTCCGGGCGGACCGCACTTGGGGCTACGGTTACAATTTCGCGCGAGTTGGGCACGGCGGTGATGTTGTCCGGGGGCCTAAAGGCGGGGACATCACAGTGCTAGCGGGCCAGGGCGCCGGTGCTCTTGACGGGGATATCCGGTTCACCGCTGGAAGGATGTATCACGAGCATGCCCAGTTGGGGCATGGAGGATATGACAGTGACAGCACCGCGATCGGGGGATGGGATTCCCTGACCAAGAGCGTCACTTTCGGGGCTAACACAGCGGAGATCATCGCAACCGCTCGAGGCGATATCAGCTTCATCTCGCCTCCGAGTGGTGAAAAAGATGCCCTTCGTTTGTCGACGGACTATACCTACTGGTGGTTCAGCAATGCCAGCCCGACTGGAGCATCCCAGACCGGTAACACCGGTTACTGGCAAACCGAAGACCGCTTTGTGCAATTGGGGCATGGTGGATACGCCAGTACGACCATCATGCCTGATAAGCAGGATATCACGGTGACAGCGGGAACCGGCGACCTTGCGAACGCGGACGGCGACGACACCACCGGCGGCATCAATTTCACTGCGGGCGACATGGAGCGCGACTATGCGCAACTGGGTCATGGGGGGCACAGCTCGAGTGCGAATAATCCGCTTGGCTTTACCGGTGACCTTAATGTTACGGCAAATGGCGGGGGGCTTCGTTTTGATGGAAGTATCTTCGGGGCGCAGGGACTGCGGCGTTCCACCACCATGTCCCTCAATGGTTCGACCACCACGACAGTGGTTCGAGGGGAAGGCGGTGGGGCTGAGGCCTATGTCCAACTCGGTCACGGCGGTTATGGTGCCCGCGGTATCCACACGGGTGATATCAATATCGAGACTTGGGGAGGGATTGACTTCCTGGCGGCGCTCTCATCACCGGCGGTTGACCGGGTGGGGAACACCACCATCATTCAACAGGCTCTGGCGACTGGAAACGGGGTTTGGATCCCGCTTGGTGCCCTGACTTCGACCGCCTATCCCAGTGTGGCAGTGCCTGCCCCAACCAGTCCGCCCTATGATCAGCCGGATCCCAACACAAGCGTGATTCCCGGTAGTGTCGTGATCACTCTTTCGGATGGTCGTCAAATCATCGATGTTGTCCGCAATTCCAATGATGACAGGAACAGTGCACCCTTGGGTGGAACTCCGACGGTTGTCGTCCCGCAGGCCGCGGCGGGTCTTTTCCTTGATGGCGTCAAGGTGGGTGAGATTAACTATACCACCGGCCTGGTGAGCTTCCGCCTTGGTGGGCAGACCGCCCTTTCAAACACAGGATCCGGCATCGACCCGACACCGGCACCTGTCGACCTCGGAGTTGGGGTAACTGTGACGAGTACGACCTTCCAGACTGCTCAAGGAATCAAAGAGCGGGCCTATGCCCAACTCGGTCACGGAGGTTATGAGTCTGAGGGGCCCAACAACAAGGCCAACAACCTTCCGAGTATGTCGGGTGATATCAATATCCTCGCAGGAGGAGACATTCGTTTTCAAGCGGGTGCCTGGCACCGGGCTTATGCGCAGCTGGGTCACGGTGGCTGGGACGTAAAAGGGATCAAGTCGGGAGACATTTCGATTGATAGCGTCGATCCAAACCATCTCGTCGGAGGATACCGCTTCACCGCGGGTCAGGGAGCGTATCGTCAGTTTGACTACCAGGCCTACGCCCAGCTGGGTCACGGGGGATTTGATTCGGATGGAAATAGCTTCGGAAATATCACTGTCCGAGGCACCGAGGATCTCGACGGAGTCGGAATGCTCTTCAAAGCCGGAACCAGAGAGGATAACTACGTGCACCTTGGGCATGGCGGACGGAGTGCCCGCCCTGGAACCGGTGACGGGGCCAACTCCTTTGGCTTGAATGGCGACATTGATATCGAAGTGACAGGTGATGTTGCCTTCGTGGCAGGCACTTTCGATAAAGCCAACGCCTCATGGACAGAGGACGGGCGCCTTTACGCTTTGCTTGGTCATGGCGGTTGGGACACGGATCCTTCAAACAACGACACCGACAACTTCGGGCAAAAAAACCTCACCGGACTGCCGGCCGGCACCGCCGGAGCGGGTGACGGGAACTGGGGGCACTTCGGAGACATCAGTCTCGTGAGTGTTAACGGAGATATCAGTTTTATGGCTGGTGATAACACGGCTGTTGCGAGTCGCGTTGATTTCGACGGTAACCCGCTCGGGTTGCCCGCGGATCCAAATGGATTGCTTACCAGCTTGGGGTCGGGTGCCGGGCGCTTTCACTTTGCTCAGCTCGGCCACGGTGGTTATGCGGCGGGTGGCGACCATAATGGGAATATCACGGTAAGGGCGGACAACGGCGGTGTTCATGTTGTGGGCGGCATGCTCACCCAGGACAACGACGTCGGCAGCTATACCTATGCCCAGATCGGGCACGGGGCGACCAACGACAATGGGGTTATCGGTGCCGTCGACCAGTTCATCAAGGTGCACGGCCTCGGTGGTGATGTCATCGTGATGGGTGGGCAGTCACCGACGGCCAGCTTCGGCCAGATTGGTCACGGCGGTTACAACAGCAGTGGCGACAAAACAGCCGATATCAGCGTCATCGCAGTCAATAACCTCCTGCTCAACAGCGGAGCCGGTGTCTTTGCCAACAACTGGGGCAAGATTGGTCACGGTGATGTTCGCAACCTCGGAACAGGGACACGGAACGGCGATATCCATGTGAGTGTGGGAGACTCTCTTTATATGGGGCAGGCACTTATCGGGCACATTGACTTCAAAATCGCTCCGGATGACTTTCTTCGATCCACCCAGGGCGATACCTTCATCGCGGTGGGACGCAATAATCCCTATACAGGCGGTACAGGGGAATTCGTCACCACCAATCGCAGCGTCATCACCAGCGCCGGGGCCGGAATTTTCGGGGATCTCCGACTCTACATGCCGGATGCGACCTCCAATCTGATCGCGACCGGCACCTTCCTCAACAGCGCCAATTATGTTCGCGTGCCCGCTCCGGGATCCGGACGCGCGGATGAGCAGGTGGCGCTTGAGCATGAATTCCCTGCGGACAATGTCACCGAAGCGGATGCGATGTTCACTCCGGAAGGTGACTATCCGGCCCACGCCTTCGGTCTATACAATGTCTACTACGGTGAGGCGACTCCGGTCACCCCGCCGCCTCTGCCGCCCGGAACCGACTTCATTGATTACGATGCCTATGATCGGGACAACGGGTTCTTCGGCTACGACGGCTATGAGGAAATGCTCTTCAACATGGCCTTGGAAGATGCCATGGAGGACGACAGTAATCCCTCTACCGGTGTCATGACCTTTGAAGAATGGCTTGATGGCAACCTCGGCAGCCGCCGCGAAGGTCGCAACGGAACCCCCGGATCCGTCATCGAAGACGAGGAGGATGAAGAACTGCGTCGCCGTAAGCGCTTTGCCAAGCGCCAGGTCGGCCGCGGGGCACTCACTTACTATGTCTTTGACCCCGGTACGAACCGCTTGTCCAGCTACCGTGTCTTCGGTGTGCCGAACACTGCCCTCTCTGTCACACAATAAGGTGACGAAACAATTGATGATAGAAGAGAGACTCTTCCCGAGACCTTACGCTTACCCCCTTTAGAGATATGAAACTTCTCAAGTTCAGCAAATCCTTCCAACGCGCCGTGATGGCCGTGCTCATTCCCTCCTTCGCGACCGTGAGCGGTCCGGTTCAGGCGAATCCGGCCGCGCCATCCGGATTGGACATTGACGCCGGCAACGTGGTGGTATCGGGACTGGGGACGGCAACAGTCGATATCAATAACTTCAACCAGCACGCCATCGTCAACTGGGATTCCTTCTCCATTCAGCAAGGGGAAACGGCCCGCTTCAATCAAGGGGCAAATGCGGCGATTCTGAACCGCGTCATCACGAACAACCCTACGGAGATCTACGGTCGTCTGGAAGCTTCTCAGGGCAGCGTCTTTCTTCTCAACCCGAACGGGGTCCTCGTCGGAGCCGGCGGGGTGGTTGATGTCGCGGGTATGATGACGATGTCCACTCTGGATGTGGATGACGCCGACTTCCGCAACGGCGGGGACATGCAATTCACCGGATCCTCCAACACCGGGATTACCAACTTCGGTACGATCTCCTCAGCCGGTGGGGACGTTGTCCTCATGGGCGGATTTGTCGATAACAAGAGCGGTGGTCAGATTGGTGCGCTCAATGGCACCGTCGCGATCGGATCGGGCGGGGACATCATCCTCCATGAAGGCGGAGGAACCAGGATATCCGTCCGCGGAGCCTCCGACTACGAAGGCACCGGTATCGACAATCAGGGAGAAGTTCGGGGCGCTTCGGTTGAAATGAAGGCGCACGGCAACGTTTATGCGCTGGCGATCAACAACGGCGGAGCAGTCCGTGCAACGGGAGCGAATCGCAGCAATGGCAGGGTCCGCCTCATGGCTTCAGGCGGCAGTTCGAACATCAATTTGGGCCAGGGTTCGAACATCGTGGCTCGAGCCGGCGTGGAGGGCGGGAGCGTCGAGGTGAAGTCCGTGGGTGGATCAGTTGCCGTTGACGGTGGAATCGATGCTGTTGGAGCCACTGAGGGCGGTGATATCGTCATCGCGGCTGCTGCGGTGACCCAGGCGGCCGGATCTGTTGTCAGCGTTTCCGGAGGGCAGTCTGCCGGAACCGTAGCCGTCGATGCAGTCGATACAGTGACTCTTGCCGGAGCTATCCAGGCAGAAGGAATCGGCGGTGCCGGCGGTGAAGTCACCGTGACGGCCAATCGCATCGTGATCAACGACGGGGCGGATCTTTCTGCAAATGGTGCCACGACAGGAGGACGGATCCGGGTGGGCGGTGATTTCCAAGGGGTCGACACCGGCCTGCGTGAGGCGGATTCTCTCCGGGTGGAGGCGGGGGCAAAACTCTCCGCAGATTCCCTTGGTGGTGATGCCGGAACGGTCATCGCCTGGGCCAATCAGGATACAATTTTTGTCGGTGAAGTCTCGGCCGCTGCGCGAGGAGCCGTAGGCAACGGGGGATTGATCGAGGTCTCGGGTAAACAGTTCCTGTATTTTGACGGAATCGCGGCCGCTCACTCCATCGGGGGAAAAGCGGGCACTGTGCTCTTTGACCCGGGCGATGTGATTGTCGGTGCTGCCGCAGGGGTACCGGTAGCACCAGGGCTCCCGACGGTTGGGTCTCCGCCACTGCTTCCCGCTCCCCAGACTAGTAATGTAAGCATTACCGCGGTGAATACAGCGCTCCAAGGCGGAACAAACGTTCTGATTATCACCGACGACGGCAATATTTTCATCAATCCGGTCGCAGGTGGAGGTAACGAGGACGGAACGACGGGAGCGAATGACCGTAACTCCTCGATACAATGGACGAACTCGAATGCCAGCTTCGGGGCCTTTGCCTCCGGAGTGATCGTCGTCAACAATCATATTCGCACTTCGGGAGCGGGTTCCATCAACCTCCTGGGTGGCTGGTCCGGCAGCGAGGGGGATTTTGTCGGAGGTGTTCACACCGCTAGCAATTTGAACTTGAGCGACGTCGGTTCAATCCAGGGAATCTGGGATCATTATGTCGATGCGGGCGCCTTCGGCGGCATCGGAGGGTCCGTTTTCGTCGGGTCGACCACCATGACGCAACATGTTGAGGTGGGAAGCCGTTTCGGTGACACGAACGTGGCCGGTTATGAAATCAGAGTGACAGGTTCCGACCAAAACCTGCAGGGCCGCTACGCGCAGATCGGCTTCCACGACGGCGGCCAAATCTTTGCACCCCGTCTGAATCGCGGCAACGGGGTAGCACTCGATCTTTCCATGGGGGCTGGCGTGTCCGGTGCCTGGTATCTCAGCGATGGGGCTAATTTCAATAGTCAGCCGGCCAATGGGGTTGGGGATCCGATTGCCGCAGTGGCAGGGATGTTCGAGGTCGATATCGATGGTGACGGCATTGTCGATGGGGTTCGTGGGATTAACAGTTCGGGCGTTCTGGGGAGCACCGCCAGTGGAGCTCTAGCCGCTGGCGATACCTTCATCCCCTACGCGACGCACTACAATAGCAATAGCTCCGGCAACTGGTGGTGGCAGCGTATCGACGCGGCTAGCGCCGACCCGCTCGGCCTGGGAGGACTCCGTCCTGAATACGGAGCCGGCATCGGAGCTAATAGCACCGCTGCTCTCGCTCTCGTGGGCGCAGGCAATTTCGACGGAGCCGACATCAATGTCATCGCCAGTTCAAACGTGCTCGTGGGATCCGGGGCACAAGGCCAGGGAACCACTGCCATGATCGGGCATGGAGGCTACAACTACAATGCTGCCTCCGGCCATACTTTCCGGGAAAACGCAGGCGGGGTTGGTGCCGTGGGCAACGTCCAGAATGGAACTGTTGAACGCCGTTGGAGCTTCAACGGCACCGAGCACGAGAGGATTGGCACGGCAATTGGTCGTCTCGCTCCGGTGTATGGAAATATCAACGTCCTCGCCGGCGTGAATACAGCCGCTGGGGTGACCGTGGACCACGATCTAGGGACGGTGATTGCGACACTTACCACCGCCGGCAACGTGACGGTTCAGGGAGAGCAGGATTTTGCCGGTGCGTCAGCAGCGAACTCCCCCGCCCAGATCGGGCACGGCGGCGTCGGTCAATTTGGCGAGTTCTATGGCGATATCAGTGTCCGGGCGGGCGGCAACGTTTTGGTCCTGGCAGGCGAGGGGACCCGTTCGGCGGCGATAATAGGGCATGCGGTCGACGGATACGGCTACTGGAATCCAACGAACCGGGCCGATCAGCAGTTACGCTTTTTCGCGACAGTCAGCGATTTCGACAACCCGAACTTGAGACTCGGTTCCTTGTTTACCGGGGTCAACAATACCGGATTCGACCCGAATTGGGGAGGAACCAGTCCGACCGGCGATCCTCTATGGAACCGCCGTATCTCAATGGCTACCTTCACCCAGAGTGGTTCCGGAGGCAGTGTTGTAATTACCGTAGACTCCAGTAACAGGGGCAATTATGTGCCCCGGATCATCGGGACGAAGGTGGGTAATATCACGACTGGATTCACCTGGACAGGCACCCTGGTGGCAAACGAGTGGGTTAACATCCACGACGACACAATCATCAACACCGACCCGCTGGCCTATGCGGCAGCCCTCAGCGGCCCGGAGACCCGCGCCAACAATACAACTACGGCGACAGCGGCACTCAACGCGCTTGGCTATCTCAACTTGTCCCGCACGAGTCTGGTTGGCATCGGGGTTGATGCCCTGGATGGTTCGACGATCAAGGGCTTCCACGGGGATATCCAGGTCGAAGCCTATGTAGGCAGCATCCGCGTGGCGGGGTACATGACCCAGGGAATTGTTCCCACGGGAAGCGACGCCAGAGACCGCCGCTTCGCTCAAATCGGTCATGGTGGAACGAACTTTGCCGCGGGATCGATTGCCGGAAGCAGTATCACCACCTCCGGTTACATCAACATGCTGGGAGTTCCGACGGCAGGGAGTGCGGCCACTCCGGACGGTCGGGGCATCTACCTTTATCATACCGGCGGTGTGAATGGAGATCAAACCGGCTCCCGGAACGACTACGGTACCGCTGGTACCTCCAACAACCGATACTCGACCTTCATGTCCATCACCGGAGATCTCGATGTGAGTGCCGGTGGTAGCATTACCTTGATCGGTGGTAATGATATTTATGACTTTGCCCATCTCGGACATGGGGGAGCAGAACTGGCTGACTACGAGACCTCCTCGTTCATTCTAGGTGATATCAGCGTCGACGCCGGGGGGAGTATCAATGTGATCGGCGGAGGCTCAGTCCAGCCCGTCATGCGGGGCCCCGGGCCGGGCGGAACGCCGTCCATTTACAGCCTGACTGATGGTAACTGGAACTACGATCTGCGCGCTTGGGCCCATATCGGGCATGGGGGTTATGTGACTGGATTTCTCGGTTACCTGGGGGACATTAGGGTCACATCGGGCGCGGATATCCTGGTTCAGAACGGGGCCTTTGCCCACAGTTTTGCTAAGATCGGCCATCAAGGAATGCTCGACTACGGTCAGTCCGGCGGGACCTTCGTGCGCGACGAAATGTTCCGGGGTGAAAAGGCAGAGACGGACATCAGATCCAGGCTGGAGGCCGCCACGGCGGGGGTTACCTATTCCGCCAACAGTAACTCCACGAGTAATCCGACACTCCTTGACCTTAGCGGAGCGCTCGTCGGTTCCCGCGACTTCACCGCAAGCGGTGCCGGCACGCTCGTCGGAGGCGATCGCAACACGGCTGACATTTCCGTCACCGCCGACGGAAATGTCACGTTGAGCCATATGGCCATGGGAGAGCGCCAGCCTCTGGCTCGTCTCAACTACATCGCGGCGAGGAACGGGGTTACGGTCGCGTTTTTGCAAACCCAGCCCAACTTCAATGCCCTGAGTCAGACGAACGGGGTCAGGACGGCCAACTCCTTTTCAATGATCGGCCATGGGGGGATCAATTCGGATGAATTCCATAACTCCAACAACACCGCGACGAATTTCGGCGATAAAATCGGGAATATAAGTGTAAATGCGATCGGAGGCGACATCGACCTGACGAACGGCGAAGGAACGCAGCGGTGGACCCGCCTCGGTCACGGGGTCGGAAACAGTAACTCTGCCTCTGACACGACCAATGCCGGCTTCTCGAGGGCGATTGAATTGGCCGGAAACATCTCCGTGACGGCGGGCCGCGATATCATTATCAATGCAGCAGCGGCGGCGGACGATGAAAGTGCCCTCGCAGGAAACAATAACTCGACGTATGGGGCGAATGCTTCGAACTTGAATCCCGTTTCGATCGGCCACGGAGGCGTTGACAACAACATAGACGTGGTGGTCCTCGGCAAGGGAGAGATTGTCAACGGCATCGCCGCGAGTTCAAACATCACGGCTGTTGCCGGACGCAACATGTCGATCATTGCCGGGAACGGGGTGGATGCTTCCTCCGCCCAATTGGGTCATGGCCATCGTTCCGATAATGGCGATGATTTCGCCCGTCGTTTTGGAGTTCCGACCGGTTTTTCGGGCGACATTGACGTCCGGGTGGAAGGTGATCTTCTCATTCAGGGCGGTTCAAATGCCTGGACGGAGGTTCCCGATGGCATCACTGAAGGCATTGGCCAGAGCGTCCACGGGGCCTTTGCCGCGATCGGAAATGGTGGCTACATGATGGACGCCCCTGCCTCAGGCGATATCTCCGTCTATGTCGGCGGAGATGCGAACATCGTTGCCCAAGTGAGAACCGATGATAGGACCACGACGACAATTAGTTCTAAATACTTCATCAAGAACCTTCAAGTGGGTAGTGATACCGTGGCCTCCGCTTTCAATTTTGCAAAGATAGGGCACTTCTCCGTGGAAAACGGAGACCGGACCTTCGCATCGGGGAGTAGTAATTTCAACGACGTCGTGAATGACGCCGAACTGACCGGTGATATCACCGTGGTCGTGGGAGGTGATCTATCCCTCAGAGGAGGCACGATTGATGTGGCTCCGGATGCTTACTTAGTTGACCCCGACGCCCTCGGGAACGCTGATACGCACACCATCTACGGCGCCTTCGCCCAGATCGGTCACGGCGGACCGGCCATCGGAGGCGATGTGACGGGAAATATCACGGTGCTGGTCGATGGCAGCATCTCCGTGGTGGGGGGAGCAAACAACGGAGTTCCCGGTGTCGATTCCATACTCTATGATCCCGATGGTGCCGGTCCTCTCGCGCCGATCCCCTCCAAACCGATGAACAACTATGCGATGATCGGCAATGGTGACTTCCTTGATGGGATTTCCGCCGTGCCGGTGGCATCCGACCTCTTCCGCCGTCATTCAGTGGGTATCCGCTTCGGGGACATCATTGTTGCCGCCGGGAACAATGCGAGCTTTGATGCGGCGCTCATCGGTCATGCTGACCCGCGGTATGCCAGTTCCATTCCATTTTCCTTCGGAAACACCTCGGTTGCGGCAAGTCGACTTTTTCCATTCTATGATTCGAGTGCCGTTGGGTTGGGGACCCTCACGGCGATCAACGGGACCGTTTTCAGTAGCGGTGGCTACGGAGTCGGAGGCGGGAAAATGTCGTTTTTTGTTCCTGCCCGCTCTCGGAACAAAATGGAAGACACCACAAGGATTAACGAAGCGTCGGCCGGTTTTGTCGAGGCACCTGCTGATTTCGTTGGCCTAAATGTGGCGAACTTGGAACTCGCCGGTCGCAACGACGAGGTCTATCTGACTCCGGATCTTTGGTGGGATGATCTCGGAGCGGCCGCTGCGGCGGGTTTCCCCGGAGGTGCCGCTTTCCCGACCACCAACAATCCCGTCAATCAGGGCGGGGCGATCGCTACGGTGAGTGCTCCGGGAGGATTGCCGAATCTGGAGACTCTTATGCCGGGGGCTCTCGGCAGCTCTGCTGCGCTCTATCGTGACAATAACGGGGTAAGTGGGGCTGGATATTACACCCTCTACTACGATGCAATTGAAGGCGTGACGACGACGTTTCCCGACGTGCCGATTGTCATCCCTCCCTTCACAGGCACGTCGCCGGGTGATTATGACTCCCTCGACCGTCAGGACGGCATCTTTGGTGATGGCTACGGCGGTGGCGATGATTCACTCGACGGCAACCTCGGAATCTTTGAATCCGACGAGTCGACTCAAGAACGCAGCGGGGTCTCAAGATTCGAGAACGCCATCGACAATGCCTTCGGGCCTCGTCAGGACTCAACTTCCGAAGAAGAAGAGGACGAAGAAGAGCGTCGTCGCAAGCGTCGGGCTGCCGAGAAGGTTGGACCGATCGGTCTGACCTACTACGTGTACGATCCGGCTACAAATCGGCTGTCCAGCTACCGGGTATTCGGCACTCCTTCCGCCACCCTGGCTCCCGCCAACTAATGGCGGGGGAGGTTGGAACCGCTTCAAAAAGGTGAATATTCCTCTTGCGAAAAAGGGTCCCTGCTTTCACTATGCCTGAGTGTCCGGGGTCGTTTCTACTCAACTGATTCCGGCCCGATTCTGCAAAATGAAATACCTGAGTTCCATTTTCCTTGCCCTGGTATTCTTTTTCTCAAGCGTGTTTGAGATGAAGGCGCAGGATTCCGCGTTCGGGGAACTTCCACCGCTTCCCAATTTGAATCTTGGGGATCCGGACACAAAGCCCACCCGGGCCGAGAAGCGGATGCGGGCCAAGATCGTTGACAAGGAGAGAGAGCAGGAAGAGGCGATCATGCGCCAAAACGGAACTGCGGCGAAGCCAACCTTCGCCGAAAAGCTTTCCAGTCAGCGTGCCAGTGCGGTAAAGCGGGCTCCCGTCTCCCAGAAGATCACGGTTAACAATTCACTTCCCGCCAACGAGGATGGGATCACGGCAAGCGGATCCCGTTTGAAGCCTTTCGGTGACGAAGGATTCTGGGCCGGTATGCCGGACCCGACTCCCGAGGAGATGCTGATTGATCTTCCCCCGCTTCCCGACTTGAGAACTCCTGATCAGGTGACCCGGAAGGAGCGTTTCCGTGATCGACGCATCGCGAAATCCGACGTCAGAGAAGCGGAGGCCGAATTGGCGCAGCAGCAGCGTGAGGCGAAAGCAAGGGCGGTCGTGAATCGTCCTGCTGCTGATCCGTCTTCGGCCCTCGTTCAGGTGGAGTCCCGCCGGGGCACGGCAGGTTATGTGGGCAATCAGGTCGCTCCCGAAACCGTCAACGAAACGACGCTGAAACCCTTCAACGAGAGTTCTTCCTATTATCAGGACGGGCAATTAGTCTACAAGGGCCCGAAGGTGGGCGAAAGCACCAGTTCATCGGGGTTCCCCTTCTGGAAGCGTCTCACGACGAAGAAGGATTGATTGGAGTCTTTCCGAAGTTTCTCTGATTGGCTCGACTGATCCCGGCAAGCGGAGCGCTTGCCCTACAGTTCACCGTTGGGTTCGCCCATATTCTTTAGGTCCGCCGCTCCGACTACCGTTAGACCGCGGGCCAAGGTGATCCCGGCCGCTCCGGCTGCCGCGTCATTTTCGGCCTCTCGGGCTAGTAGACAGCCCTTCCACCTGACAGATCGAAGGTAAACGCGGTGCAGAACGAGGCCTCGCTGGAGACGATCCAGCAGCTGAGGGCGGCCACTTCATCGAGCGTGCCGCATCGTTTCATGGGAATCTTGTCGGTCATGTATTTGACCTGGTCCGGGTGGATGCCATCGACCATGGCGGTGCGAATCACCGCCGGAGCGATCGCGTTCACGGTGATGCCGGTCTCCGCGAATTCCTTTCCGACTGATTTGATCAGGCCGATCACGCCCGCCTTCGTCGCCGAGTAGGGGCTCATTCCGGCATTTCCCTCCTTGCCGGCAATCGAAGCAAAATTCAAAACCCGCCCGTAGTTGTGAGGCTCCATCGCTAGAAGCGCGAATTTTGTCATGAGAAACGTGCCCCGCAGGTTGATCGCAGTCTCAAGATCAAACTCGGCAGTCGTCACCTCGGTGATCTTTCTGGCGGTGGGGCCGACGATGGCGGCGCAATTGATCATGATCTCGAGCCGGCCTCCGCTGCTGCGTTCCGTCACGGACTCTATCCCTGCCTTGACTTCGGATTCTTCGGCGATATTCACGATGCGGAAATCGAGCTGAAGCCCGTCTTCGGCGAATGCAGCCACCGCCGCTTCGGCTTTCACGGGATCGATATCGAAAATCGTCACCCTGGCCCCTTCGCTGGCGAGACGCCGGGCGATCACTTTTCCAATTCCTTCCGCCCCTCCCGTGACAATGGCGGTTTGATTCTCAAATCTCTTCTCGTTCATTACGGCCAAGTCTTAGCGAGGAGCCGGAAAATTGGCAGGGAAATTTTTAGCGCCATCAAGTCCTCGTCAGGAGAAATAGATCCCGATACTCTGCCCCCATGATGACACGACGTGAGACTCTTGCCGCCGCCGCCTTTCTTCCCTCTGCTTTGATCGGTGCTCCGGGTAGTTCCCGCAAGCCGTTGCGTTATCTTCAGATCGGGACGGGACACGCCCACGCGAACAAGATCGAGGTCTACGAGGAAAGTGAGGAATGGGAGGTCGTTGGGATAGTGGAGGAGGATCCGACCTTGCTCGAAAAGGCGAAAAAGAACCCGGTCTTTGGCAAACACCGCTTCTTGAGTCTGGAAGAGGGACTGAGTACCCCTGACTTGAAGGTGGTCGGGGTGGAAACCGAAGTGCGCGATCTTCTCCGCTACGCCCGGATTGCGGTCGAGGCGGGATGCCACGTGCATCTCGACAAGCCGGCGGGACACTCACTCGAGGACTATCGGGGGATGATGAAGTCGGCCGATGAAAAGAAACTCGTCGTGCAAATGGGGTATATGTATCGATTTAATCCCGCCGTTCTCCTGCTCCATCGTATGCTCGAGGCGGGATGGCTGGGAGAGGTCTTTGAAACGCATGCGGTGATGTCGAAGCTGATGGCTCCGGCAGATCGACTTCGGATAGCGGAGTTTGCCGGAGGAACGATGTTTGAACTGGGGTGCCACATCATCGATTTGACCATTGGTGTGCTCGGTCGTCCTGATCGGGTCGTGGCGCATCCCCGACGGGTGGTCGATGGAGATGCCCTGATGGATAATATGCTGGCGGTTTTTGAGTATTCCAAAGCAACGGCAACGGTGCGTTCCAGCGCGGTTGAGGTGGAGGGGGGCTCCCGGCGTCACTTTTCGGTTTGCGGGACAGAAGGCTCCTTTCACATCCAGCCTCTGGATCGACCGTCGGTGACATTGTCGCTCTCGAAAGACCGGACCTTTGGCGAAGGCGGGAAGGTTTATCCGAAGGGAACGAGCGAGATTCAGTTCGAACCTCCTTATGCCCGCTACGAAGGAGACGCCGTCGATCTCGCGGCGATCGTGCGAGGGGAGAAGGAAAATCCGTATCCGTCGAGCCACGATCTGGCTGTCCAGGAGGCGGTATTGGCGGCGTCAGGGATGTCGTGAGGTAGCGATTGGGTGGGGGTGACGTCCACGTCGCCCGATCGGGGGTAGAGGAGGGGGCGATCTGGAGATCACCCCTACCGCTGGTGTTAACCCACGCGCTGCCCTGGCACCGCCCCTTCATCGGGTGAAAGCAGAAAGATATCCTCACCGCCGGGACCGGCCGCGACGATCATTCCCTCACTGACGCCGAACTTCATCGTCCGCGGGGCGAGGTTCGCGACCATCACGACAAGCCGGCCAACCAGATCAGCTGGCTCGTAGGCCGATTTAATCCCGGCAAAAACATTCCGTCGTTCATCGCCTCCGAGGCTGAGGGTGAGTTGAACGAGCTTCTTTGCCTCCGGAACTTCCCTGGCCTCGACGATACGCGCAACGCGGAGGTCCACCTTGAGGAATTCCTCAATGCCAATCTGCCCGGCGATGGGATTGGCGAGGAGGGCCCCGGCGGAGTCGTCCCACGAGGGATTCGCCGTGACGGCCGAATCAGTTTCCGCATTCTCTTCGCGGGACTCGGTGATCATCAGTTCAACCTTCGCCGGATCGACGCGCTGCAGCATGTGTTGAAAGGCGGCGATCGGACGATTGATCAAGGGATTCTTCGCCTGATCCCAAGTCGTGATCACCTCTCCGAAGAGTGCACCGGTTTTCTCCGCAAGATCGGGAAGTACGGGTGCAAGGTAGATCACGAGAGTCCGGAAGAGATTCAGCGCAACCGTACAGACATCCTGCAACTCGGCGGCCCTGGCGGGATCCTTGCGGAGATCCCAGGGGGCGTTCGCTTCCACGTAGGGATTTGCCAGGTCGGCCAGTTCCATGATCATTCGCATGGCCTTGCTGTATTCTCCTTTTTCGTAGGCTTCCGCAATGGGCTCCCCGCGTTCCGCGAATGTTTTGAAGAGTCCGCCATCCTCAGGATAGCTCTTCGAAAGACCGGATTCGGAAACAAACTTGGCGGTGCGGCTGGCGAGATTGACGACTTTGCCGACGAGGTCGCTGTTCACTCTCGCGACGAACTCCTCGAGGTTGAGGTCGAGATCCTCGACTTTGGCGGAGAGTTTGGTTGCGTAGTAGTAACGCAGGAAACTCGGATTGAGATGTTCGAGATATTTCGACGCCCGCACGAAGGTGCCGCGTGATTTTGACATCTTTTCCCCGTCGACGGTGAGGAAGCCGTGGATGTGGACCCGGGTCGGGAGGGTGAATCCCGCCGTTTTGAGCATTGCCGGCCAGAAAAGAGTGTGGAAATACTGGATGTCTTTTCCGATGAAATGGTGAATCTCGGTTTTGTCACTTTTCCACCAGTCGTCGAGTTTTTCGCCGTGGCGGTTGCACCACTCGCTGGTGGAGCCGATGTAGCCGATTGGAGCATCGAACCACACATACCAGTAGTTGCCCGGCGAGTCGGGGATCTCGAAACCGAAGTAGGGACCGGGCCGGGAGACATCCCAGTCACGCAGGGGTTCGTTGAGAAAGAAGTTCTTCAGATAATTCGCACTCTCGGACGGAAGGGTTCCCGACTGGGTCCACTCATTGAGGAAATCGTGCATCTTCTCCGTTTGCACAAAAAGATGCCTCGCCGCCCGGATCTCGGGCTTTGATCCCGAAAGGGCGCTCACCGGATCAACCAGATCGGTCGGACTGTAGGTTGCCCCGCAATGACCGCAGTTGTCTCCCGGCTGGTTTTTTGATCCGCACTTCGGACAGGTTCCACGGACGAAACGATCGGCGAGGAAGATACCCTTTTCGACATCAAAAAGCTGGTCGATTTCCTCTTCGACGATCATGTCGGCTTTTCGCAGCGCCGCCCAGATCTCGTGACAGACGGCGCGGTTTTCCGGGCTGTGGGTGCTGCCGTAGTTGTCGAACTCGATGCCGAATCCCCCGAAATCGCGCTGATGAGCTTCACCCATCTCGGCGATCACCTCCTCCTCGGTCCTGCCCTCGGCCCGGGCGCGGATCGTGATGGCGGTTCCATGAGTGTCGTCGGCACAGATATAGAGGCACCGGTTCCCCTGCATTTTCTGAAAGCGCACCCAGATGTCGGTCTGGAGATACTCAACGAGGTGACCGATATGAATATGCCCGTTGGCGTAGGGGAGGGCGGAAGTAACGAGAATCTGGCGCATGAAAAATGGGGAAAGCGTTCCCGGGAGGGACAGCAGCAGGCTCTGGTGTAGCGCGGGCCGGGCCGTCCTTCACCTCCGGAAAGGTAAAGGCTAGCGGTTCCTTTGTCACAATCAAATCGTTTCAAGCGCGACCGGGGAGCGCCGAAGGGATTCAAGGTGTACTCACTCGTGGTTGGCGATGAGTCTGAGATTGGCGACCTCTACCGGAGAAAGTTTTTGTTTCACCGCATCCACTGAAGGGGTGACCGGCTGATAGAGATTGCCGAACTCCCGGGCGAACTGCTGGCCCTCGGCGGTCGGGAAAATAAATCCGTGGCGAAGGTAGATCTCGTTTCGGGCGCGCCAGAGGGAACTCTTCGAGAGGCGGCTGACTTCGCCGGGCTCAAGGGGGCGGACATGTGAGTCCTGGAAGATCCAGGGGCCCGCAGTTCCGTCGGAGGGAGTATTGCTTCCCCGGAGTGAGACCAGACTGGGGCCGCCTGCGGGTTGGCCCGGACTGGCCGCCTCCCTGAGACCGGCGCGGCTTACTCCGGGAGGCGATCCTCCGTAGATTTGCTCATTTTGTTTAATCCCTTCGATGAGAGCAATTGCATTGATGGAGCGGTTGACCTGCTTTGGTCCGGAACGGGTCCTCGTGCCAATTTTGGGAACGGAAACGGAGATCGCTTTGAGGAGCGGGAGAATGAGCTCCGCCTTGATGGCAAAGTTGACCGACTGCGGCAGGTAGCCCCCGTGTGCCATCCGGTCCATCGAGTTCAGTCCCGAGGCAACCACACCGACAACGCGACCGGAGGAGGAGAGAAGGGGGCCTCCGGAGTTCCCGGGCTGCACCGGAGCGGAAATCTGAATGTAACGCGGGTCGTCTCTGACTCCGGACATGGCGTTGACAATCCCGGTCGAGATCTTCGGGTTTCGACCAAGGACGGAGGGATCGGGGAAACCCGCGGCGAGAATCTCAGAGGCGTGGGTGACTTCCTCGGACGAGGAAAGCCCGAGATACTTGCCCGGCCATTTCTCTACCTTCAGGATCGCCAGGTCATTCCTGGGATCGAGGGCGACGATTTTTGCTTCGAGATAACCATCCTCGCAATGGACGATGACCCGCTCCGCGTCCCGCACCACATGATGGCAGGTAACCAGGTAGCCTTTGGGACTGATGGCAAAGCCGGTCCCGAATTGTCCCGCCCGCCCGCACACCGTGAGGAGTGCGAAGGAAGCAAGCATGACGGCATAACGCTTCATTCGGTTGTTTTTTCTCGGAACACCGCGGCGGTTTCAATTCCGCGATGGTTGCCGCCGGAGCGACTGGATGGGTGTTGTTCAGGCACCCAAGTGTTTGTGTTATGGAAATTATAACCAACCTCAGGTCATTCCGCAAGATTAATTTTATAATTTCCAGAATAATGAAGTGGCCGGTTCAATCCACAGGCACAGACTTCCAAGGCGGCGTCGCAAGGGCGGAAGGTTTGGGCGCCGGGTGAGCAAACCCGATCGCGCTAGCCGGTTCTTCAACGACTCCTGAAGAACCAAAGTTGGCCGACTACTTCCGCCTTGGCGAAAGTGGTCGGGACGACAGGATTTGAACCTGCGACCCCCACACCCCCAGTGTGATGCGCTACCAAGCTGCGCCACGTCCCGTCAACTTTCGCAGCTCGAAAGCCGCAGAGCGGATAGTGTGAACGAAAAAACCGGTTCCGCAAGTGGCATGTCCCTTAAAAAATCGAAGCTGCCATCAGAACTTTTTTAGACTCAATAGGAAATTGTGTCATGCTGGACAGCTCATGGAATCGGAGAGGATCAAAGTCGCCGTTGTTGGTGCGAGCGGTTACACAGGCCAGGAATTGCTGCGCCTCCTCGCGATGCATCCAGCCGTGGAACTGGTTTCCGTCACCTCAAGACAGGAAGCCGGGCGTCCTCTCACCGCCGTCTTTCCACGCCTCAAGGGTGCTCCCTCGGTGGAGGGCCTTTCCTTCATGGAGCCGGACATAGCGGCCATCACAGCCACCGGGGCAACAGTTGCCTTTCTCGCACTTCCTCACGGGGTGGCCTCCGAGTTCGCGATTCCGCTTCTGGAAAACGGAATCCGCATCATCGATCTGAGCGCCGACTTCAGGCTTCGCAGTGCCGCGGTCTACCGCGAATACTACGGGCATGAGCACCCCGCTCCCGCACTTCTCAAGAAAGCGGTTTACGGCCTCCCGGAGTTTTATCGTGAGGAGATCGTCTCCGCCGATCTCGTTGCCTCACCCGGATGTTATCCGACGAGTATTCTCGTGCCGCTGGTGCCGCTCCTCAAAGCGGGCGTGATTTCCGCAAAGGGAATTGCCGTTTCAAGTTTGTCCGGGGTCAGCGGAGCGGGCAAGAAAGCCGAAGCGAGTCTCCTCTTCGCAGAGGTGAACGAAAGTCTCCGTGCCTACGGGGCTCCAAAACACCGCCATCTCAGCGAGATTGAGCAGGAACTCGCTATCGCCGCCGGGGTTGGAGTGACGATTTCTTTTGTGCCTCACCTCATGCCTGTCACCGCCGGGATTCTCACGACCATCTTCTGCGAAGCTTCGGGGGACCTCGCGACACTTTCCAGGAGGGTCGAGTCCGCCCTTCAACCCTGTTACGATGGCAGTCCGTTTGTGCGCCTCCTCGGAGAAGGTGTCTTTGCCGACACCAAGCATGTCGTGCGAACGAATTTTGTCGACGTAGGCTGGATTGTCGACCAGCGTGCCGGTCGACTGATTTTGTCGAGCGCCGAGGATAATCTTGGCAAGGGGGCCGGCAGCCAGGCGATTCAAAGTTTTAATTTGATGAATGGACTGCCCGAAACCTGTGGTCTTTTGAATTTTTGAGCGACCCATCCTGTTCCGCGAATGAGTAAACGAGTGAAAGAGATCGAGGGTGGCATTTGTGCCCCTCTGGGATTTAAGGCGGCTGCGATCAGCTGCGGAATCAAGAACCCTGCCGTCGAGCGACTCGATCTGGCTTTGATCTATTCTGAATTTCCCACAGTGGGCTCGGCGGTTTACACGCAGAATCAGGTTTGTGCGGCGCCTGTCCGCCTTTCCTCAAGCTATCTCAAGTCGGCCGAGCCGAGGGCCATCATTGTGAACAGCGGCAATGCCAATGCCTGCACCGGACCCACCGGGATTCTCAACGCCCGCGCCATGGCGAGTGCGACGAGTCGTGCACTCGGTTTGAAGCAGCGTGAAGTGCAGGTCTGCTCCACCGGAATCATCGGGGTGCAGCTTCCCATCGAGCGTATCGAGCCAAGAATCCCCGAACTGGTCGCGGCTCTCAAAGTCGATGGCGATCCGCCCGCCCGGGCGATCATGACGAGCGACACCCGACCCAAGAGTGTTTCTGTCTCGGTGAAGATCGGTGACGTGAAAGTGCGCATCGGTGCCATCGCCAAGGGTGCCGGGATGATCAATCCCCACATGGCCACGATGCTTTGTTTTGTGACGACGGATGCGGCGATCTCCAAAGCCGAGATCGCGGCGGCAACCCGGGAGGCGGTCGACAACTCCTTCAACCGGATCTCGGTCGATGGAGACATGAGCACGAACGACACGGTCGTTGTCATGGCAAATCATCAGGCCGGGAACAAAACCATCACCCGGGGCGGTGAGGGCAGTGCCGAGTTTCGCGAGGCACTCACTGCGGTGATGCTCTGCCTGGCCAAACGTATCGTCGCCGACGGAGAGCGCGTCACCAAACTGGTCGAAGTGCAGGTGCGGGGAGCGGCCTCGAATCTCGACGCTGAGCGGGTCGCCCGTGCTGTGGCCAATTCGAAACTGGTAAAGTGTTCGTGGAACGGAAACGATCCGAATTGGGGGCGTATCCTTCACGCGGTGGGTTACTCCGGTGCGCGTGTCAAAGAGGAGATGGTCAATATTCATCTCAATGGAGTCATTGCCACTCAAAACGGATTGACCGCCGCAACTGACATCGAGAAACTCGCTGCCGCCGTGAGTGGTCCCGAGTTCACCGTCGGAATTGATCTGAACATCGGAAAAGGCGAGTTCAACATGTTCACCTCGGATCTCTCACCCGAGTATGTTATCTTCAATCGCGAGGAGTATTCGCTGACGAAGAAGAAGTAGGAACTCCTGCCGGAAACGTAACCTCAGGGAGGGCCGGAGCTTTGAATCTCCCCTTGCCGGAGTGGGTATTTCGGCGATCTTCCCCGCTTCCGAATTTTCCATGGCATCCATTTTCCAGCAGCAGATTGAAAAGGCCGCCGTCCTGGTAGAGGCCTTACCCTACCTGCAGCATTTCAGGGGGCAGACCTTCCTCATCAAAGTGGGCGGCAGCGCCATGGATGATCCCGAACTTGTGCGCAGACTGCTTCGCGATGTCGTCTTCATGGAAGTGGCGGGAATCAATCCCGTCCTCGTCCACGGCGGGGGAAAAGCGATCTCCGCCGCGATGAAAAATTCGGGGCTTCCCGCCGAGTTCATCGGGGGGCTTCGTGTCACCACCGACGAGACGATGGAGATCGTCGAAAAGACCCTCAGCCGCGAAATCAATCCAGGCCTGGTGAAGGGGATCGAGAGTTTCGGCGGACGCGCCATCGGCGTCCCGGGGAATGAGGCACTCATCGGGGAAAGAATCACCGGATGGTCGCAGGACGAAGGTCGTGAAGTCAGTCTCGGCCGGGTCGGACGTGTCGTCGGATTTGATACCTCGATCATTCGCGCCGCGATCACGAGCGAGATCGTGCCCGTGATTTCACCCATAGCCTCCGAGGCGGGAACCTGCCTGAGTCTCAACGTGAATGCCGATCTCGCCGCCAGCGCTCTTGCGGCCGAGTTGAAGGCGAGCAAGCTGGTGTTCTTGAGTGATGTGTTAGGGTTGATGAAGGATCCCTCGGACGAGAGTACCCTCATTCATTCGTTGAAGGTCTCCGAAGTCGAGGGACTCATTGCCGACGGAACGATCAGCGGAGGAATGATCCCTAAAGTCCGGTCCTCGGTCGAGGCGCTCAACGCCGGGGTCGGAAAAGTCCACATGATCGACGGAAGGATCTCCCACTCCCTCCTTCTCGAAATTTTCACCACCGAGGGGATCGGCACCGAGATTGTGAAATGAAGACTTCCACAACCACGACGGATATCGCAACGACCGACCTGATGAGCGATTACGTCCTCGGGAACTACGGCCGATTTCCGATTGCCTTTGAGCGAGGCGAGGGATCCTATCTCTGGTCCGAGGAAGGGCGTCGTTATCTCGATTTCTCCTCCGGAGTTGCGGTCTGTTCCCTGGGGCATTGCCCCGGCGTGATGCAGGATGCGCTCCGCGAGCAGTCGGCGAAGCTGATTCATTGTTCCAATTTGTACCACGTCAGAAAGCAGGCGGAACTGGCTCGCTTTGTGGTCGAGACGATGATGGGAATCGCCGGCAAAGTCTTCTTCTGCAACAGCGGGGCGGAGGCCAATGATGCCCTCATCAAGTTGGCGAGAAAGCGCGCCTATGACAAATACGGTCCTGCGGCGGGGCGCAACGAGGTCATCACCTGTCAGCAGTCTTTTCACGGACGAACTCTCGGTGGGATCGCGGCGACGGGTCAGCCCAAGGTCAAGATCGGCTTTGATCCGCTTCTGCCCGGATTTCTGCACGTTCCTTTCAATGACGTCGATGCGCTGCGCGAGGCGGTCACGGAGAAGACGGCGGCGATACTTTTCGAGCCGGTTCAGGGGGAAGGCGGGATCAACACGGCGACCCCGGAGTTTTTCGCGGCGGCGGCGGCGCTGCGCGACGAGCATGACATTTTGCTGATGTTCGACGAGGTGCAGTGTGGTGCCGGGAGGACCGGAGACTGGTGCGGTTGGAGAACCGTGCTGAGAGGAAGCGGGATCAACGTTGAGCCTGATGCGGTGAGCTGGGCCAAGGGATTTGCCGGAGGATTTCCCATGGGGGCGATCTGGGTGAGTGATGCGCATGCCGGAGCGCTCGGACCGGGTACGCACGGTTCCACCTTTGGAGGCACCCCGCTGGCAAGTGCTGTAGCGCTGGCCGTTCTTCAGGAGATCGAATCGGGAGGTGTTCTCGAGAACGTCACCGTTCAGGAAAATCGGATCCGCAAGGCGGTGAGCCAGTGGAATTTTCCGGTGATCAAGTCGCTTCGCGGCGTCGGGTTGATGCTTGGCTTTGTTCTTGATCCCGTCGCCATGGATACCGTTCCGGGATTCCGTGAATCGGGCCTGACTCCGAGTCTCTTTGTCGTCAATCGGGCGAGGGAAGCGGGGCTTCTCACCGTTCCTGCGGGTGAGGGCGTGGTGCGCTGGCTGCCGCCGCTGAATGTTTCGGCCGGAGAGGTCGATGAGGCGCTTGCTCTGTTCGAGGGCGTGCTTGCCGGACTGAGTGGAAGATAAGTAAAAGAAAAGGAAGCCATGAAACATTTCTTAGGTATCGAGCATTTGTCGAAGGACGAGATCGTCTCTCTGATTCATCAGGCGATTGAACTCAAGGCTCATCGCGGGAAATCCGGTTTTGGCGGCGATGCGCTCAAGGGTGAAACCTGGGCCATGATTTTCACCAAGTCGTCGACGCGGACACGGGTGAGTTTTGAGGTCGGTTTGACCGAACTTGGGGCGAGGGCCCTCTTTCTGAATGCCAATGACATCCAGTTGGGGCGCGGCGAACCGATCAAGGACACCGCGCGGGTCCTCGGGCGAATGGTCCACGGAGCCATTATCCGGACTTATGCACAGCAGGATGTGGTCGATTTTGCGGAGTACGGAAAGATCCCCACGATCAACGCGCTTACGGACGAGGAACACCCCTGCCAGATTCTCGCAGATCTGCTGACCATTCATGAACTCTGTGGTGGATGGGAAGGCAAAAAGGTCGCGTTTTTCGGTGATGGAGACTGCAATATGGGCCGGTCCTGGGCCTGGGCGGCGAAACGCCTCGGGTTTGAACTGGTCATTGCCGCCCCGAAGGCCTTCCAGCCGGATGCCGAATTTATGGCACGACTCGGCGAAGCACCTGTGACCCTGACGGAAGATACCGAATTCGCCGCGACCGGTGCTGATGTCCTCTACACCGACACCTGGGTGAGTATGGGGCGTGAGGCGGAAGCGGAGGAAAGACTGAAAATTCTCGCCCCGTTTCAGATCAATGCGGCCACGATGACACTCGCCGCGAAAGGGGCGATCGTGCAGCACTGTCTGCCCGCCTACCGGGACAAGGAAATCAGCGGGGAACTCTTTGAAGAACGGGCCATTGAAATTTTCCAGCAGGCGGAGAATCGATTACACGCCCAAAAGGCAATCCTCATTCACCTCGCGGAGAATCGGGGAGTGTAGGGAAGTTCAACCTGACGCAGTGGCAAACTGAGCGCGCAGTGGGGGCGATCTGGAGATCACCCCTACGAAAACGCGGAATTTGTAGGGGCGACGTCCACGTCGCCCGGGTTTGATCGAAGGCTTTCAGCGCGCGCAGTGTAGGGGCGATCTGGAGATCACCCCTACCCAAGAATTCGCCTCAACCCAAATCCAGCGGACCGCCTTCGCAGAAGGCTGCTGTGCCGAATGATTTGGTCTCGTGGCCCATGGCTCTTGCCACAGTGAGCCAGAGGCGGTTGTGAGCCACCTTGTCGAAGCTCATCGCCCGGCCCGTCTTGATGCCGTAGCCCTTGCCGCCGATGAGAACGAAGGGAATGTCGTCGAGGGTGTGGCTGTTGCCTTTGCCTAGTTCGTTGAGCCAGACGATGAGCGTGTGGTCGAGCATCGATCCTTCGCCGCCGGGTTCGGGGGTGTCGGAAAGTTTTTTGGTGAGGTAGGCGAGTTCGCCCGCAAACCACTCGTTGATCTTGATGAGGCCTTCGACAGCATCCTTGTTGTCGTCAGGCTCGTGGGACAGGGTGTGGTGGCCGTCCTTCACGCCGAGCCAGCTCATGCGTGCCATGCCGACGGAGCGCATGTATTGCAGGGTTGCAACACGGGTCATATCGTTGGCCATCGCGTTGACGAGCAGATCGATCTGCATGCGACTGATGCGCGGGGTGTTGTCGTTGACCAGTTCGATGTTGGGATCAATGTCAGGCACGGGATGGACGAGTTCGGCCTTGTCATCGGTCCTGGAAAGCTCGGCCTCCATCTCGCGGACGAGGGTGAGGTGCTCCTCTAGGCGGGCGCGGTCTTCGGCGCCGAGATTCTTGGAAACCCGGACGAGGTCCTCCCGCACGTCATCGACAATGGAGACGAGACTCTCCTTGTCCTTCATGCGGCCGTAGAGTTTGCCGAGCATCTGTTCGGGATCGTCGATGGGGGCGATGGGTTGGTTCGGGCCCGCGTAACACATCCGTGTCCACGGGTCGGCGCGGTTGGGAACGGCGACGCCGAATTCAAGCGAACCAAAGCGGGTCTTTGTCTCTTCACGGCTTTGCAAAAAGTTTTTTATCTCCTGATCGATGGAGAGACCTTTGGCCCATCCTGCGGGCGTGTCGGAACCGCCCTGAATGTTGCCGGGAAAAAGCTCGGTGCCGGTAAGGAGGCAGCTCATCCCTCGCATGTGGCGGTCGCCGTCACCGTCGACCTTGTTGTTCACTCCGCGAAGGGTGAGAACCTGGCTCTTGAAGGGTTCGAGCGGCTTGAGAATTCGCTTGAAGTTGAGATCTGAACCCTCGGGCCAGAATTCCCAGGGGATCGTCCCGTTCGGTGAAAACATGAAGATGAGCCGCTGCTTCTTCTTCCCGTCCGCGGCGGCCAGTCCGGGAAGGCCGGAGAGAAAGGGCAGGGCGGCGGATGAGACACCGAGGTGGCGGAGGAAGTCGCGGCGGATCATTTCGTCGAGTTTAAAGTTTTAGGTTTAACGTTTCAAGTTACTGACTTGCGAAGCGTTCGTTGGGTGCGCTTGAGTGATTGACTGTTGTCAGTGCGATTTGTTTGATCAAATTCGGAATTTGGTAACCGCCCTGCTCGAAGGCTTTGCGGAGAGTCTCCATCTCTTCATTACCATACGCGCGAACGGGTTGTTTGACGAGGTGGTGGAAGAGGCTCTCGATGAAAGTGCGGTGGGCCGAGGGAGTGTTGGCCGCGAACTCGGCGACATCGCGCGCGCCGCCCAGTGGAAGGGTGCGGCCGTCCTCGGCATGGAAGTCGGCCCTGGCATTGACCGGCTTGCCGCGATCCTGCTCACGCCAGCGCCCGATCCCGTCATAATGCTCGAGACTGAAGCCGAGCGGGTTGATTGTAACATGGCAGCCCATGCAGTCCTGCGACTTGGTCATGGTGGCGACCTTCTCCCGCATCGTTAGACTGGGATCGAATTTGCTGTCCTTGAACTCGTTCGCCATGGGCGGCGACTTCAGTGGCATGCCGATGATGTGCCGGGTGAGGAAGACGCCGCGGTGAATAGGTGATGTATTGTTGTGATAGGCGAGGTAGGAGAGGACGAAGGGATGGGTGATGAGCCCGGCGCGTTTCCCTCCGTCGAGAGTGACGGACTGGAAATCACCCTTCACCCCGGTTCCGTAGACCTTGCCGAGACGTTCATTCATCGGATAGGACGTCGAGAGGAGCAACTCGCGGTAGCCGGCGTTCTCCTTGCCCCAGGTGGCACCGTCGAGGAACGCGTAAAGGGAGGTGCGCAGATCGGCGGCGATGGTCGGGTCGAACTCGGGGAAGGCTGACTTGTCCTTCACCAGTTCATCGGCGCGCTCCATCTCAAGCCAGTGGTGATAAAAGCCGCGCATCTTGCCTCGGGTGCGCCAGTTCCACACCGCCTCATTGACGATCTGGTCGAACTTTTTGGGATCCTTGAACTCTCCCTTGTTGAGCCGGTTGATGAGCTGTTCGTTCGGGAGCGAATCCCAGAGAAGTAGGGCGAGGCGCGAGGCGATTGTCCACTGGTCGGGGTTGGCCGGTCCGGCGATATCGGGGTAGAGGAAACGGGCCGAGGAAAGGGTCTGGAGAACAAGGCGCTTCACGGCCTGGTCGTTTGACGGCGTTTCCTTAAAGTGGGCCCTGACAAAACGCTCTTTCTCCTCGTCCGAGAGCGGGCGCCGGAAAGCCCGGGCGACGAATTTTTCGGCAAACTCGTGGATGTTTTTGTCGCGATCGGGTTCGGGCTGGTCGCGCTTCAGTTTGGCGAGCTCGTCGAGATGCTCGACAACATACTCCGAGGCCATCGTGGCTCCGGCGGTGACAGCCTCAAGCCATGCCTTCGAAACCATCGTGCCGCGCTCGTAGCCGACACTGCGGTCGTCGGCGGGGAAGGGGACGTCGACGAGGAAGGACTCGTGCGCCCATTCGGGGGAGAGAACCCTCTCGGGAATGGTTTCGAGGACACCGTGGGGGGCCTTCCAGAGCAATTCGACCGAGGCGGCCTTTTCCTTGTAGGTGAAAAAGTCGAGACGGATCGGATAGGGACGGCCGCCGATCAGGTAGACGCTGCCTGTTTCCTCGCGCACGTCATTGTGAGGCGCGACCCAGCCGTCGATCGTCTTTTTGCCCGACTCTTCGCCGCGGTCGTGGTCGTTCACCCAAAGCGTGACTCCGTTGCGTGTCTTGATGACAAACTCATAGATGCCGGTTTCCTCGGGCAGGATCATGCCCTCCCAGCGGACCGAGAACTGCTCGGGGGAGAATTCCTTCGCTTCCGCATGGGCGGGAACCCCTTCGCCATAATCGAACTTAACGGTGGTGTCGACACGCTCGAATTTGTCTGGCTTTTTCTGATCGCGGAACTCCTTCCGTTCGTTATGTCCGCGATCGCCGTAGTAGCGGGCCTTTAGACCGCGCTTTTCCGGGATCCAGTTGTCCCCCCGAAAGCTCAGGATAAGATCAGCGACCGAATTTTGATATTGCGGGACGGTGAGACGACTCAGATCGATGCGAGCCGGGGTGTTCCGGGCCCGGGCTTCGGCGGAATAGAAGGCGTCGTAGACGTAGGCCGCGACCTGCTTCGCGTCCTCTCCGACGCACAGGTGCTCCTCATCCTCGGGCATGGTGCGGTCAATGCGGTCGGCGAGCGACTCAAGCGTGCGGCTGCCGACGAGGGCGTCGTCAGCCTTGCCTTTTACTCCCTCACCACGTTCTCCATGGCAGTCGACACAGAGTTTCTGATAAATGGCCTTGCCGGGGTGATGATCCAGGTCAAGCGAGGCCACGTCCTGGGGCATTGCGGACAGAATCAGTGCCGAAAAAGCGGTAAATTGGAAGTATTTCCCCATCTGGTATCAATCTAGATCCGATGATTCACCCCGTCAGGGTACGTATTGTAGGGTGCTCCCTGTACTCGATTGGTCCCGTCCAATCCACCTTCAGAACCCTTGAACGCACACTGACAGCAGTTTATGTACCTCGAGGCTTCTTTGACGCGGACCTTTTCATGGGCGAAGCTCGGCCATGGCCGGACTTGTTATCAAACCTCGCTCTCGAATTTTTCATGGCCACGACTGGGTCTATTCCAGTGAGGTGCAGAAGATTTTCGGGGAGCCGCAGCCCGGCAGTGTCATCTCCCTCAAGGACTTCCGCGATCGGCCGCTCGGTTCGGCGATTTATAATCCGGACTCGCAAATTGTGGCGCGACGAATCTCAAGGCGGAAACAGGAGCTCGATCCCGATTTTTTTGACCGGCGCCTGCGGAGAGCGCTCACTCTTCGCGAGTCCATGGGTTTCGCGGAACCAGTCTACCGGCTCGCCTGGAGTGAGGCGGATGGTCTGCCCGGTGTAGTGGTGGATCGCTATGGCGACTATTTCACCCTCCAGACTCTCACTCTCGCGATGGACCAGCGAAAAATGCTCATCGTGGAGTCTCTCCAGCGTATTTTCGGGGAGATTACGGTGATTGAGAGAAATGATTCGTCGATTCGCAAGGCCGAGGGACTCGAGTCGTGCATCGGAATCCTCGCGGGAACCTGGAGCGGTCCGATCGAAATTACCGTCAACGGATTGTCTCAGGAAGTCGATCTCCTTGAAGGGCAGAAAACGGGAATCTATCTTGATCAGCTCGACAACTACGCCGCAGTCGCGACCTATGCGGAGGGGAAAGCGGTTCTCGACTGTTTTTGTAATCAGGGTGGATTTGCCCTGCATGCGGCAAAAGCCGGGGCCGCCTCGGTGCTGGCGATCGATATCAGTGAGGGGGCTGTTTCGGCCACCCGCGCCAATGCGGAGCGGAACGAGCTCACGGTCGAGGCTCTGGAAGCGAACGTCTTTGATTTTCTCAAGGAAGCGGAAACCGCGGAGCGGAAATTCGACCTGATCATTCTCGATCCGCCCTCATTCACGAAGAGTCGAAAGGCGGTCGGTGGAGCCATGCGGGGATACAAGGAAATCCATCTCCGCGCGCTCAAGCTGCTCAACTTCGACGGGATACTCTCCACCTATTGCTGCAGTCACCACGTCAGCGAACAGGAGTTCTTCGATGTCATTGTTGATGCGTCGGTGGATGCAAAGCGAAACCTCCGCCTCCTCGCGACCCACACGCAGCGGCGGGACCATCCTGTTATCCTGACATTGCCCGAAACGAAATATTTGAAGGGATTTACGGTTCAGTCCGTGGCGGGCTTTTGACTCCTGTTCCGAAAAAGGTCCTTGGCCATTTTTCGATTTCTGGGTAGGTTTTCCACATGAGAAAGCTCAACCCTCTTGTCCTTCTTTCCTTCATCGGCCTTTCACTGACTTCATGTGATCGTTCCCGGCCTGCGCCTGCTGAGGATGCGGTGAAGGCGGCACCGGGACTGATCGATGTTGACGGGGCGAAGGCCGCGGAAGTGTTGGCCAGTGATCCGGCGATCACGATTATTGATATACGGACTCCCGAGGAATTCGCCGAAGGCCATATCAAAGGCGCGGTGAACATCGATTTCACGGGGAACGACTTCGAGGCCAAACTCTCGGAACTGAATCGCGACAAACCCTACCTGTTTCACTGTGCCAGCGGGAATCGCAGTGGAAAGTCACTGCCGGTCTTCGAAAAGCTGAACTTCACGCGGCTCTACCACCTCAATACCGGGTTCAAAGGTTGGGTGTCCGACGGACAGCCCGTAGAAAAGTAAGGAAGGAGTTTAAGGTTTGACTTCACTTCGCTCCGTCCGTCTCCGCTACGCTTCGGCTCAGAGTTTAAGCTTTTCAACCTTCCACCGGCTGGATCAAGACGAAGGGCGACACCACGAGCGCCAGGAAGCGGGCCTCGCTTTCTTCCCAATGGGCGGCGTGGGGTGCAGATGGGGTGATGAGATCTCCTGACTTGCGCCAGGCTTTAACACGATCGGCGTCGTCGATGGAGATGGCGTGACCCACTTCGGTCAAGGAAAGGGCCGGATCGACCCAGACGAGGGCTCCGTTCTGATAGTGGCGTTTCAGGTAGGACCAATCCACCTCGCCGGTGTATTTTTCCAGCTTCTCGAGCGGCGAATCGGGATCGCTGCCGAGGAGGCTGTAACGCATCGTTTCGGAATCGGAATCAGACATGGAATCTCTTTTGCGCCGGAAAGCCGTAAAGGCAAGTCCGGCACTGGACGCTTTTTCCCTTTTATTTTTCGCGGGAACACGATTTCATCCCTTCTCCCATGGAAGCTCTCGCCGCCGTCCTCTACCAAGCCAAGGAACCTCTTCGCCTCGAAACCGTTGAGGTTCTCCCGCCCGGACCCGGGGAAGTGCAGGTCCGGATGCAGGCGGCCGGGGTGTGCCACAGTGATCTCCACGTCATGAAGGGCGACCTGCCCATGAAGATGCCCATCATCCTCGGGCACGAGGGAGCAGGCATCGTCGAGGAGATCGGGAGCGGGGTGAAATCCGTAAAACCGGGCGACCATGTCATTCCGATCTGGTGAATGTCCTGCGGGCAATGCTCCTACTGCCTCGGCGGGCGTCCCGCTCTCTGCGATGTCGGGACGGCGATGCGTTTTACCGGACTGATGCCGGACGGCCAGACCCGCTTCCGCAATGCGGCGGGCGAATCGATCCTCCACTATGCCGGGGTTTCCACCTTTTCGCAGTTGTCGACCATGCCGGAAGGAGCCGTTGTGAAAATTCCGGAATCGGTCTCCTTTGAACATGCCGCGCTGATCGGGTGCGGGGTGATCACGGGATTCGGGGCGGTCATGAATGCGACCCAAGTTCCTGCCGGGAGCACCGTCGCGGTCGTCGGATGCGGCGGCATCGGACTCAATATCGTCCAGTCTGCTAGACTGGCAGGAGCAACCACCATCATCGCGATCGACCGGGTTCCCGCAAAGCTGGACTACGCCCGGACCATGGGAGCGACCCATTTCATCAACTCGACCGAGCATGAACCCGTCGCAGCGGTAAAGGATCTTACCGGAGGGCTCGGAGTCGACAATGCCTTCGAGGCGATTGGTCAAGCCGAAGCGATTGAGCAGGCCTACGACATGACAAGAAAGGGCGGCACCTGCGTCGTCGTCGGCATCGCCGCGCCGGATGCCCGCGCCCGTATCAACGTCAATCAACTCGTTTATGCCGAGAAGACCTTGAAAGGGTCCATCTACGGGTCGACCCGTCCGAGACTGGACTTGCTGCGGCTCATTGAACTGCACGAGCACGGCAAAATTGATCTCGATTCACTGCTGACAAGGACCTATCCGCTAAGTCAGATCAACGAGGCCTATGCCGCGCTGGAGCGGGGCGAGGTGGCAAGGAGCCTGGTGCTGCCGCAGGCGGGGTGAGTGCTTGTCACCTGTTCCTCCGCATTCACGGACTACCCGCTGGCGGCCTGAGGATCTAAAAGAGGGGATGCATTTTAAACACCCGATTCTCGCCGGCTGCTTTCTTGTTCTTTTCGCTTCTCCGCTGTTCGCGGCGGAGGAGAAGGGGGTTACCCGCATCGGCATGATAGGTCTCGACACCTCGCACTGCGTTGCCTTCACCAAAATCCTCCACGATCCGGCGAACAACTATGCCGCCCGCGTCGTCGCGGCAGTGCCGCAGTCGAGTCCTGACATCGAGTCGAGTGTTTCCCGCATTGACGGCTACGTCGAAACCCTGACAAAAGAATATGGAGTGAAGATGATGGACTCGATCGAGGCGATGGTGGCCGAGGTCGACGTCATTCTTGTTGAGAGCGTTGACGGGCGTCCCCACCTTGCCCAGGCGACTCCCGGCATCATTGCGGGCAAGCCTACCTTTATCGATAAGCCGGTCGCTGCCTCGCTCGAGGATGCCATTGCGATCTTTGACCTCGCCGCCAAACACGGGACGCCGGTCTGGAGCACTTCGAACCTCCGTTACAATGCCGGCGTCGTGAAAGCGGCCACGGCCGATGTGGGAGACGTCGCGGCGGTCCTCAGCTACGGTCCCGCTTCGCTCGAGGAACATCATCTTGATCTTGCCTGGTACGGGATTCATCCGACTGAGGCTCTCTTCACCGTGATCGGAACGGGTTGCGAGAGTGTGACCCGGACCCATACGGAAGGCACCGATGTGGTCACCGGATTGTGGAAGGGCGGAAAAGTCGGCACGCTTCTGGGTCTTCGTGCCTCGAAGACGGTGTACGGGATCAAGGTCTTCGGCAGCAAGGCGGTGGTTGATGAAGTCGCCGGAGCGGGATATCCCGAGTTGATGGCCGAGATGATGACCTTCTTCAAAACGAAGAAAGCTCCGGTTTCCGCCGAGGAGACCATCGAGATATTTGCCTTTATGGCCGCAGCGGACGAGAGCAAGCGGCGCGGAGGAGCTCCGGTGACGCTGCAGGAAATGATCGAGAAGGCGAGAGGGGAGAAGTAAACAGGGTGAGGAGAGGTGATTGCCAGAATCTGTGAAAATCCGTGCTCATCTGTGAACATCCGTGTTAGAAGTCTTCAAATCATTTTCAACACGGATGGGCACAGATTTTCTCGGATGACGCAGATGGAGCTGCCTGCACGGGGTTGGAATGATTTTTTTGACGGATCTATTGTATGAAACTCCTCGCCTCCTTTATCTTCCTGTTCTCGCTTTCCGCCCATGCGGAGCAAACCGTCGTCTATGTGTCTGAGAGCGGGCACAACCGTATTGCCGTTTTTACTCTCGATGAAACCAGGGGGCAACTCTCCCGTCTGGGTGATGTTCTCCTGGAAGGGGCTCCCGGCCCTCTGGCGCTGAGCGCGGACAAAAAGCATCTCTATGCGGCGGTGCGCAGCGAAAAAACGTTTGCGACGCTTTCAGTTGATCCGGCCACGGGGCTATTGACCCCGGTTTCGTCCGTTCCCGCCTCGGGCAGCGCGGCCTATATCCATCCGGACGCGACCGGGCGCTGGCTGCTCGCGGCCTATTATGGAGAGGGGCTTGTTAGTGTCAGCCGTATCAGTGAAGAGGGTGTGATCGAGGATGAACCGCTGCACGTTCTCGATATCGGGCCGAAAGCGCACTGCATCGTGACTGATCCGGCGAACCGTTTTGCCTTTTGTCCTCATCCCATGGATCTGAATTGCGTTGATCAGTTCCGCTTTGATTCCGCGAGCGGAGAGTTGACCCTCAACGATCCTCCCACGATGCCCGGCGGAGAGGGTCAAGGACCGAGGCACCTCAAATTTCATCCGAACGGGAAGTGGGCGTATCTTGTGAACGAGCAGGGGAAGAGTGTCACCTACTGCCATTACGATGCGGAGAAGGGAACCCTGACAAGCAAGCAGACCCTCTCGACCCATCCGAAAGATTGGTATCCGAACCAGGGAAGCTGCGCCGAGATCAAGATCAGTTCGGACGGGCGTTTTGTGTATGCCTCGAACCGGGGGCACGAGAGTCTCGCTTCCTTTGCGATCCATCAGGAAACGGGGGAGATCAGCGAATTGGAACGGGTGCCGACCGAGAAAATTCCGCGGTCGTTTGATCTGATGCCGGGAGAAAAATTCGTCGTCGCCGCCGGACAGGGTGAGGGACGGCTCGCGCTCTATCGCCGCGACCCGGAGACCGGGAAACTGCAGCGGATCCAGACGCTCGAGTGCGGAAAAAGCCCGGCCTGGGTCATGGGGGTGCGATTGCCGTAGGAAGAGAATCCGGAGGCAGCCGGGGCAGCCGTCCTCAAGAGGGACTCCGAACGGGTTTGTAGAGCGACCGCTCCGGTTGCCGCGTTCAACGCTACCTGCCGCTTTCGCGATCCGCTTCGGTGGATTTTACTTCTCCAATTTTTGGCGGGTTCCAGTTGACCGGTTGTCCTTTCTTCTGGGCGGCGAGCCAGTTGAGGGCGGCGTTGTGAATGATTTCATGTCCTCCCTGAAAAATGGTGACGCGGGTATTTCCGTGAGTCTTTCTGAAGAGCGGCACGTGAATCCCAAAGAGTGGATCGATGAGACCGGCGGCCTCACTGGCCGGCGGAGTGAGAGTCTCGTAAAAGCCTGCGATGACTTCCGGCGAAAGACGCGCCGACTCAGGCACGACGGTATTCCAGGCATTCAGGGAATGAGTGAAGGGCACGCTTCCATCGCGTCCGTCCCTGATTCCGTGGCAGAGATCGAGAGGAACGGATGATGCATTCTCCAGCCAGGTGAGAGGTGAACGGTGGGACGCTTCGGCTATGGTGGTATCAGTGTCGTCGGGAGACCCGCCGAGAGCCATCTCGATGTGTTTCGCATAGTTCGTCCTGCCCGCCGCGGTCGTCTCAGTATGCCAGGTGGCGATGTCCGAGATGCCGCACCAGGAGGAGATGCCCGCCCAGATTTCAGGGGTGCGTCCCGCAAGCAACTGGGTGGCGTGTCCGCCTCCCGAGACGCCGATCGCGTAGATTCTTGACTCGTCGACAGGCGCACTCCGCCTGGCCCATTCCACTGCGGCGCGAATGTCGTTGATCATCAGGTCCGACCCCATTGCTTCCGGGCTCAGGTTGGGTCCCCGAAAATTCGGATGAATGAAGATCCACCCCTGCTGCAGGCACCATTCCGCGTATTTTACCTCGCCTCCCGCCTGCCGGTAGTCACCCGACCAGGTGTGAAGCGCGACGAGGAGCGGGAATTTCCGATCCTTTTGCAACGGCGGAGTCCAGAAAAGAGCCGCTTGTTGTGACTGGTCGTGAGGGCAGGGATAGGTGATTTCCTTTACCTCCGGCGGATAGGTCGGTGCCGGTAGAGTATCCTGAGCGAATGAGGTATCGGATATCAGGAGGAGGAGAAGCAGTGAAGCGCTTTTGAACGGGGGCATCGGGAAAGTGGTGGTGTCAGGAATTTCTTCGAAGTTCACTTTACCAGTCCATGCACGGCAGTGACGATGTCCTCTTCGATGCTCTCCGCCCAGAGTGAGGGAAGGCCATAATAAACATGTGAACCACCTCCCTCGTAGCCTCCTTCCGTCGCTACTCGAAGGGAGGGAATGTAAGCCATGACGTCATTCGAGTAACCGGCCACCCAGGTCGAGGTTCCCTTGCGCTCCCTTTTTAATCGCAGGGCGTAGTCGACCACCACTTCCCCGCCTAGGAAAATAAAGTCGATGGAGTCTCCGATATTCCAGACGCCGATGGGGTAGGGGTAGACCTGATCGAGGGTGCCCTTTTCCTCCATTTTTCGGATGAGAAATTTCGCCCGGGCGACTTCAAATCGATTGGTCGAGGAGGCGTTGGCTTTGATTTCTTCGGCAGTGGGAAGAGGGGCCAGGGGGGCCTCAATTTCGCGATAGGAGACTTCAAGTTCCGGTTTCAACTCCGGCATGTGGGCGTTGAGGACATCTCCGACGCGGGCGGCGAGTTCCGCTCCGTATTTCTCGGCCAGGGGCAATTCCCTCCTCGGAACGGGATTCTGGTCTCCGCCGCATCCTGCCCAGAAGAGAGCGATTGAGCCGGGAAAGTTTTTTTCAATTTCCGTCTGGGCGTAACCCGGATAGTCTCCGTTCCATTCCATGCCTGAAAGAACCGTGGCGTGGCAGGCATATCCAAAGAGGACAGCCCTGAGCGCTCCGTCTTGACTCCGGACACTCAACACAGGAACATCGTGGTCACTGGGGCCTTCGAGGGTTCCTGCCGTCCGGCTTGCGGGAACGTTAGTCTCTTTGTTTTCCCTACGGTTCACGGCAAAGGTGCATTTCCCGCTGCCCGCCTGGATCCGTGCCGGAGCCAGTGTGGCAAGCGCTTCACCGGTGACCGCACCGATTTTCCCGAGGAGAACTTCAGCGTAGGCATCGATCTTCTTTTGCTGTTCCGCGTCGAGGCTCCAGTAGTGTAGGGGCCCGAGATTGCGGCCTACCACGGGTCCGCTGTGGGTGTGTGAGGTGCAGAGGGAAATCTGTTCGCGTGAGAATCCGTGAGTGCTTTGCAACTGCGCCGTGACCTTTCCCGCAAACTCGCGATCTATTCCGACAAGATCGAGGGTGACGATCAGGCCGCGTTTTCCCCGGCTGTCTTCAAGCACGAGTGCTTTGGCGAAAAGTTCCGTCTGTTTGCCTTCGGCGGGGGCTGACCGGGAGCCGTAGCCGGCCATCCAGAAAAATTCGTCCGGTGTGATGGTGACGGCGGCGGCTCCTGCTTTCCAGCCTTCCTCCGCAGGTGAGGAATTCAGAAACAGGGCGAATGCGACCAGGGCGATGAGGATCCTTTGCATGAGTCAAAGGAGAACTGAAAGCCCCGGCTTCTGGCAAGAACGGAAAGGAACGTCATCAGGGAAGATTCACGCTCCCGGCACGTCCGCGGCAAGCTGCCCGATCCGGATGGAGGGATCGATCGAGCGCAGATGAAGATCCCGTTGGGGAAACGGCATCTCAATCCCGGCTGCGAAAAAGCGATCATGAATGAGCGTGTTGATCCGGTGAGTCATCTCAAGCCTGATTTCAGGACGGGGAACGTAGAGTCGCAGACTGAAGTTCAACGCACTGTCTCCGAAAAGTTCAAAGACCGCGACGGGTTCAGGATCTTTGAGCACTTCGGGCTGGCTTCGGGCAATGTCGAGCAGGATGTCCTGGGTTTTCCTGATATCGGAACCGTAGGCGATGCCGACGGGAAAGACCATGCGGATCATCGCGTTGGTCAGCGTCCAGTTCATCAGGGTGCCGGTGACGAACTCCTTGTTGGGAACGATGAACTCCTTTTTGTCCCAGTTGGTGATGGTGGTTGCACGGATACGGATTTTGGTAACAACTCCGTCGACTCCGGCAACGGTGACGATGTCACCCACCCGAATCGGTCTTTCGAAGAGGAGGATGACGCCGCTCACAAAGTTGCTGACAATTTCCTGAAGCCCGAAGCCAAGCCCGACACTGAGTGCCGCAGCGATCCAGCCGAACTTCGACATGTCCAGACCGAGCGCTTGAAAGGCGAGCGCCGCTCCGATGGCGATGATGGTGTACTGGCAAATCGTGATGATCGCCGTTCGCACGCCCGACTCCAGTTCGAGGTCCCGGAGAAAGGTGACCTCGAGGAGTCCGGGAAGATTCTGAAACACGACGGTGGTGATCAGGGTCACGATGCCCAGCCAGATGAGGTCGCTGATGCTGATGCCGCCGATCACATTCCGGGCATCGAGATATTTCAGAACGGGGAGAACTTCCGACCAGACGAGCCAACAGCCGAAGATGACCATCACGGTGACCATAGCCCGAATGAGGTGTCTGGTTTGTTCACCGACAACATTCCAATCGATCGCCTCTTCTTCATCGAGTGGGACGAAAGACTCATCTTTGATCGGATGCTCGACGACCGCTTCGGCCCCTGATTCCGCCGCTGCGACCGCCTCGATTTGAGCCAGCCGTCGCGCCTCTCTCGCGGCGACTGCGTTCTTCAGGGCGATGCGACGTTCGCGGACCGCAACCCAGCGGGTCAGGAGTGCATAAATAAGGACCCCGCCGAGAACAACCAGGGCGGTATTCTGGATCTGATAGGCGAGAACGACAGCTGTCAGAAAATATCCAAGGGCGGCTAGAACGGCGAGCCCCACGGGAAGGAGAATGAGCGAAGCGGTCCAGATTTTCCTGAGTTTGATGATCCATCTCCGGTGGCTCCCGGAACCGGTGATTACCCCTCTGATCTGTCCGAAGAGTCTTTGGAGAATCACCGCGATCAGAAGCATGGCGACAATGAAGACGAGCCGACCCGGGCCCTGGAAGGCTGAAAGATTGGTGCCGTGGAACCAGATGGCGAGAAGCATGTGAGCCGGAAGGTAGAGGAAAATCGCGGCGGTGAGAGCAAGTTGGCAGGGATTCAGGATGAGACGATTCCATCGGAAGTGAACTTCTCCCACTCCGCCGGGGGCGCAGAGATGCGCTAAAAACCGGCACACGAAGAGCAGCAGCGCCGGAGCGGCCAGTCCCTTGCCAAGGGCGTAGGTCGCCTCTGTGCCATCGATGTCGTTCCTGAAAACCCATCCGAAAAAGAGGAGCAAGGTCGGCACCGGCAGAGCCAGTATGATCGTTGAGGCGAACGCTCCCAGGGTGTTTCCAATGCTGTCCTGCGAGACTTTACGGGTGCGGCCGGCACATACGGCGAGGTAGCGGCGGAGACGATTGCGCGGAAAGAGCAGCACTGCCGCGAGGAGAAGGGCCAGAACCCATCTGGAGGGATGGATTCTCGTCAGTGCCTTGACGTACTGTCCCATCGCATCGGGCCCCAGCAGGAGGATGAAGGCGGTTCGAAAGCCGGTGAAGGCATCGGTCCCGAGCGGTGGGGAACTTGCCACCCAGATGAGCTTTTCCCCGAGGTAGTCGCGGAAACCGGTTGCCGTTTCGATGGTGTTACTCTCGATCAGGTCAATCTCGCCCAGATTCTCGGCGAGTCTCCGGTTTCCCTCAGAGGCATCCTTCCGCAAGCGGATCCGTGTCTCGATTAGGTTTTTGAGAATGGGTTCGATCTTCTTTAAATCCTCCTCGCTGAGGCCCTGCGGCTCCAAGGACTTGAGGAGCGTTTTAAGTTGTTCGGCCGACGGCGGGAGGGAGTCGAGTTCGTCGTCCAGACGATAGGCGTCGAGACGCGCGTCCGAGACTTCTTTGCGGCGCGCGCTTGCGTCCTGGTAGAAGGTATCGGCCTTCGGAAGAGATTCGCGAAGTTCGAGAATCTTTTCGGAGAACTCACCCTCGATTCCGCCGATTTCGATCTGGGCGCGGATGCTTTTGGAATCGCGTTCCAACTGGCTCAGGTAGGCTTCGGCCTCCTTCAGTTTCGCGTCTGCGACGGCAATCCGGCTGAGAATGACCTGGTTTTTTGAGGTCAGTTCCCGGGTTTCTTTCAAGAGGCTCTGAAGCAGGGGATCATCGGAGATTTCCTCGATCCCAAGGTCGCTGACGAGACGCTGGGCCTCGCCGATTCTGGCGCTGACAAGCGCTCCGCTCCGGCTTTCCAGTCGTGTGATGCGATCGCGGGTCAGCCCCAGGTCCGAAGAGGTCAGATTTCGGCGGGCCTCGGTCAGGTCCTTTTGCTGGGAAAAGCTCAGCGATTCCTGCTCCAGCATCGCGAGTTCTTTTTGCAGCACCTGGATCTCCGCCTGATCAGAGGCTAGCGCCGCTTTGTCCTTCAGGGTTGAGGCGGGTTGACCGTTCCAGCGTGCGAAGCGTGTCTGCGCCTCCGAGAGAAGCCGGGTGGCGGCAAGGACCCGCTCCCGATTCGCCTGCGGGCGGATTTCAATTTCAGTGAGCCGGGTTTCCAGTTCCCTAAGTTGCCGGGTCAGGTCGGTGACACGCGCCTTTTCGGAGGTGAGACGGGTGTTGATCATCTCGGCGGTGGCGTCGGCGGGAAGCTCGGCGGTGTCTTTTCCTCCTTCCGGAATTTTTCCTCCTTTTCGTTTTTCCAGTTCTCCCCGGATGGTGTCGATCTCTCCGGGGCCTTTTTCGGCCATTTGTTTCAGCTCCTCCGTCTTCCTGGTGAAGTCGGCCGCCGCGGTGAGTCTGCCGATGGCACCCTCGAGGAAGGTCTTCACTTCTGCTTTACCCGCCTCATCAAGAGCGGTGTCGGCCTCCGCTTGTTCGAGCAACTTCTTAACGGAATCAATGCTCAGTGGAGCCTCGCCCGGAGTTCCGGTCGGAGCAGGGGTTTGCGCCGAAAGAGGAATCGGGATCAGCCAGAGTGTGAAGCAGGGAAGGAATCCCGCGAGCAGGAGGAGGGGGCTCAATCGGCGGAAGAGAGGAGAATTCATTCGAAGAATCGGGTGCGCAGGGTGAGAGAATGCTTAACTTACATTGATTTTCAGGAAATACCAGAAAGTAGGCGTGTCTCAGGCGTCGCTATTCGGGACCTTGAACTTAGGTGGAAAAACGGGTAACTCAGGCCTGATGACAGACCAGGTCGCATTTGCCCGGGAAGGGTTCAGAAAACAGGGCGGGGGAGAGGAACCGCGGAAAAAAGTCATGCTCATGGCGACTTGCCTCTGTGACGCGTTTTTCTCCGATCTGGCGAAGGCGACCGTCGAAGTGCTCGAACACGCCGGATGCGAGGTCGTTTTCCCTGAAGATCAGACCTGTTGCGGGCAACCGGCCTTCAACGGGGGCGACTTCGTCTCTTCCCGAAAAGTCGTCCGTCACACCATGCGGGTGTTTGCGGGCGATCTACCCATAGTCGTTCCTTCCGGTTCCTGCGCGGCGATGCATCGTCACGGCAACCTGCTTCAGTTCGAAGATCAACCCGATCTGGATGAGGCGAGGGATCTCGCCGGTCGGACCCGGGAACTCTGCGATTTTCTTGTCAACGAACTGGGCATCATTTCATGGCCGGGTAGACTTGAGGCAAAAATCGCGATCCATCACTCGTGTCACACCCGCGGAACCGGCACGGGAGCGGCAATGCTGAAACTGCTCTCCGGAATCGAGGGCGTGGAACTGATCGAGTTCGGACAAGGGGAGCAATGTTGCGGATTCGGCGGCACTTTTTCGGTGACATTTCCTCATATCTCAGGCGAGATGGGAACCGTGAAACTCGACCATGTTCTTTCCGGGGCTCCGGATCTCATCGTCTCCGCCGATATGAGCTGCCTGATGCATCTTTCCGGTCTCGCTGAAAAGCAGGGCCGGAAAATCCCCGTTGCCGGAATGGCGCAGATTCTGCGGGATGCCATCCTGACAAAACCCCGTAATGCGGCGGAATGAGCAGCCAGGCCATCGATCAGTTCGCGGCGCGGCTTCCGGTGAGCACGCGTGATTCCGTCTCCGGGAGCGGCGCCCTCACCACGGAAAAGAGGGTCGACATTCTTGCCCGGGATTTTGAGAACCCTGATGCTCTGCGGCGTCTCGCCGGACAGATCAAACAGCACACTCTTGACCACCTCGATCAGTATCTCGGCCAGGCAGTGGCGGCAATGCGGGAGCGGGGAGTGGTCGTCCACTTCGCCTCGACCGGCGAGGAGGCCAAGGCAATCATCCTCGGCATTTTGCAGGAGAAGGGGGCTCGACGTGTCGTGAAGTCAAAGACGATGGCCGCGGAGGAGGTGCATCTCAATGCCCACCTCGAAGCGGCGGGCATTGAATGTGTCGAGACGGATCTGGGAGAATTCATCGTTCAGATCGATGGCGACACGCCGAGTCACATCGTTCGCCCTATCATTCATAAAAACCGGCGCGAGATCGCCCGCAGTTTCGAGGCGCACGGTCTCGGGGATTACAACGACGATCCCGGGACAATCACCCGCCGCGCCCGGGTCCATCTCCGGAGCAAATACATGGAGAGCGACGCCGGGATCACCGGGGGGAATTTCATCTCGGCAGAGTCGGGCCGTCTCGTCCTCGTGACGAACGAGGGTAACGCCCGCTTCAGCATGGCACCGAACAAGCTCCACATCGCTCTTGTGGGAATTGAAAAGATTGTTCCGCGTGACCGGGATCTCGGCGTGTTCCTCAATCTCCTCGCGCGCTCCGCGACCGCACAGCAGCTCACCGTCTACACCCAGTTCATCAACGGTCCGCGCGCGAAGTCGCAACCCTCGGGACCTGAGGAAATGCACGTCGTCCTGATGGACAACCGTCGCAGCGAGGTGTTGGCCTCAAACTGTCGCGAAATCCTCCGATGCATCCGTTGCGGGGCCTGTCAGAACGTCTGTCCTGTCTATCGGCAGGCAAGTGGGCATGCCTATCGGGCGGTCTACGGAGGTCCGATCGGTGCTGTCCTTTCACCGCTCCTCGCGGGAGAGCGCTTTTCCGAACTGGCCGATCTACCAAAGGCCTCGAGCTTGTGTGGCGCCTGCAACGAAGTCTGTCCTGTCGACATACCCATTCCCGACCTGCTCCTCCGTCTCCGGAACCGGGCCAAGGAGGAAAAAGTAAAGTCGCCCGGAGCGATTCCGATGGAGCCTTTCGGCATGCTTGCGTCCTCTCCGAAGCTCTGGCGGGCGGCGATGAAAACGTCGAAGGTCATGAATCATCTCCCCACCGCAAGCCTGCCGGTTAAACCTCTGCAGGAATGGCTCAAGCTGAGAACCCTGCCTCGCTGGGAGGGCGGAGAATTCCGGAAATGGATGAAGGAAAGGGGGAAGGGATGAGCGACCACGAAGCCACCGTCTTCAATGCGATCCGATCCGCCCTCGCCGGCCTGGACAACAAGACGCCTCTGCCCGAGTACGACGAGGCAGGTTTCACTGCGTCGAGTCGACTGGCGGCGGGATCGACCTGGGAAAACTTTGCGGCGAATTTTCGTGCCGTGAACGGGAGGCCGATGGAGACGGTCCCGGAGTTGATTGCTTTTCTCACGGCAGGCGATCATTGCCATGGTTATTGCGACCCTGTCCTCCGCGAGGAGATCGGTGCGGACCTTGAGGCCGCCGGGCTTAAGGTCGAATACTCCTACGACCGTTCCCGCTACAACGACTACGCCTTCGGCGTGACGCGGGCGAGCGGGATCATCGGTGAGACGGGGACGGTCATTCTCAACGATCACGATACCTCCGATCGACTCGCCGCCCTCAGTCCCTGGGTGCATGTAGCGGTCTTGAAAGGGAGTGGTGGCGAGCACCGCACCATATCGGATGCCCTCCGTGCTCTCGGCGATTGTTCGAATGTCATCTGGGCGACGGGTCCCTCAAAAACAGCCGACGTCGAAGGCATCCTCATTGAGGGTGTGCACGGACCGGGTGAGCAGATTTGTTTGCGGGTGGGTGGGTGATCGGTTGAGATTTATTCCCGGTTCGGGTTGTCCTCATCCCAGTGCACTGCAAGCCAGACGGTATCGTCCTCAGCGCTGGTGCTTTCGACGCGATGTTTTGAATGGGACGGAATTTCGATCCAGTCTCCGGGAGCAAGAGTAATGGCTTCGACCTCACCGGAGACGGGATTCTCAAAACTCATCACTGCCGATCCCTTGAGAAGGACGACCCATTCATGTTCCTCCTGATCGTACCAGAATCCATCCGGTGAGGCGTGTCCCTGCGAAACGAGCCGCACGATCCGGAGATGCCCTTTTCCCTCGGCGAGGACCTCGACCAGTTCTTCAGGAAGATCGGGTGGAATGGACCGGAAAAGGTTGGCCACTTTCATGGGTCGGATTATTTCCCGATCCGGTGTCGGAGTCGATCCTTTTTAGAATGAAAGAAGACCGGATTGTCCGAGATCGATCCCTGTAGGGCAAGCGCCCCGCTTGCCGCAGGTGGCGCGGACACTGAACGGCAGCCGGGGCGGCCGCCCTACAAATCGTCGTTTCCTGTAAACCCGGAGAAATCGACGGCCATCGTCTCCAGCTTTTCGCGCTTTACCAACGCCTCCCGCCATTCCAAGGGTATCGCATCGTATCCGTGAATGATTCCGGCGAGGGCTCCGGCGACGCATCCGGTGGTATCGGTGTCATCGCCAAGATTGACGGCATGAAGGACCGCTCCGGCGTAATCTTCGTTCACCTCGTTGATCCACAGGGCCGCTTCGAGGGTGTCGATGACATGGCCGCTCGATCCGATTTCATCCTTCCTGCGCGCAAAAAGCAATTCAGGGCGGAGGGCCTCGAAGCGGGGTCTCTCCTGTGTTGAAAACGACCATCGAGCGTCCATCACCTTCCAGGCAAAATCGACCGCATCACGCAGGGGTGACCGGTGCATCAATTCACTCATCACGAGACAGAAAAACGCGCAGCAGAATTTTGAACGTTCATGGGAATGAGTCAGCGAAGAAATCTCAGTCGCTCTGCTGATCAGGTCAGGATCGTCGGCATAGGCAAGGGCGACGGGAAGGATTCGCATGAGCGATCCGTTGCCGTTCGACATTTCGTCCTTGCCTCCGCACTCCGTGGCGGGCAGGCCCGATTCGTATCGCCGGATCGCGGATCTGGTCGCGATCCCGATGTCGAAGACTTCTCCGTGAGGCGTGTGCGCCGCCTTCTCTACCCACGCTGCGAACTCCTGCATGACCAATTCAGGTGAGTAGGTCCCTGCCTTGATCAAACCGGCCATCGTCGCCAGGATCATCGAGGTGTCGTCCGACCAGGTTCCGGCAGGTTGGTGGTGAGTTCCGTAGGCTCGCATCCCGGTGACCGGGTCATCGATGCGGGTTTTGCGGGACTGGAACTCGACCGGCACCCCAAGTGCGTCACCGACGGCGGCTCCGATGAGGGCGCTACGACAGAGTTCCGCGCGGGACCCGAGAGGGTGCCAATCCCGAACATACACTCTTTGCTCGTCGGTTTCCGGGCTCTCGGAATAGGAGGATTTCGCGCATGACTGCCAGCGATCCCGAAGGGTAGCGAGAGCGGTCTCGCCATCGGGAGTGAAAAGATCCCGCAGGAGACAGCCCGCGACGGTGCCTGTCCGCCCGCGCCCTCCCCAGCAGTGGAGGTAGGCGATACGGCCGCGATGCCGGGCAAGGCGAAGGGTGCGAAGCGCGGCTCGCATTACCTCAGGAGAGGTCGGTACGGAGAAATCGGGAATGGCGTGACGGTGGAACTCGAGTTCCTCCGGAGCAATCCCGAGTCGTTTCGCCATCCTTCCGGCGATTTCCCGATAGGGTTTCAGTTCGTCCTCTTCGGTCAGGTCCACGAAGACACGAACCCCGGCTTCCAGAATCGTTTTCATGACGGTGTGGTCACCGAAGTCGTCGAATTCGCGCGGGTATTCGCCACAAAGGATGCGGCCCGGCTCAAGCCAGTAGGTGTTTGGAAAGGGAGGGGTCATTTCGATTTCAATTCGGGATTATTCAAAGGTCGTCTCCCTAATGAGGAGACATGGGAGAAAGCGGCGCTGGAGCGGGCATCTGAGAACGGGAGTGGGCATCCAGGAACAGTATACACCCGGTGTCATCCCGAGGTCGACGCGAGTCCGGTTTCAAGGCCCGATTTCCAATCATGACCAAGGTGACGGAATTGTCATTGAGCGAGCTTTCATCCACCCTTGAATATTCGGTAATTAATTCAATAGTTTCAAAACTATGAAACTAAATGACGCCGTCATTGCACTGAATTCGCTGGCTCAGCCCGCGAGGTTGAAGGTTTTCCGCCTCCTTGTGAAGAGTCCGGAAGGCGGGATGTGTGCGGGCGACATTTCGCGGAGGCTGGGACTGCCGAAGCCGACCCTTTCCTTTCACCTCAAGGAGCTCAGTCATGCCGGGCTTATTGTTTCCGAGCGGGAGGGGCGCTCGATCAAATTTTCGATTCGGGAACGGGGTATCCAGCAACTGATGACCTTCCTGACGGAGGACTGCTGCCAGGGACGCCCGGAACTTTGTATGCCTGCAAACTGCGAAGCGGCAGGCTGTGATGAATCGAATTCCTGCGGCGGCAGGTGAGCCACGACACCAACCAAACGACTAAGATGAAATCAGTTCAAAACATCCTCTTTCTCTGTAATCACAACTCGGCAAGGAGCCAGATGGCTGAGGCGCTGCTAAAGGCCCGCGGGTTTGAGCATTTTAAAGTCTTTAGCGCAGGTCTTGAGCCAAGGCCCGTGTCGGATGATGCCATTGCGGCAATGAAGGAGATAGGCATCGACATCTCAGGAAACAGCAGCAAATCGACAAAGGAGTTCATGGGGAGGGAAATCATTCATCAGGCTATCTTTCTCTGCTCTGATGCCGAGCCTGATTGTCCCCGAATCTACCCCTTCGCCAACCACAGTCAGGAGTGGCGGATTCCATCACCGGATGCCCTTGCGGAAAAAATGGGCGCGACTGCCGATGCCTATCGTGAGGTCAGGGAGTTGATCAGCGGGAAGATCACCGCCTGGCTCGAAGAGATGGAGAAGGGGGCGCTTTCAGCATGAGTGTCAGAATAGGCATTAATGGATTCGGTCGTATGGGCCGCCTCGGATTTCGATCCGGATGGGGCCGGGAGGGAATCGAAATTGTTCACGTCAACGAAGTGAAAGGCGGGGCCGGGCTCGCCGCGCACCTTCTTGAGTTCGACAGTGTGCATGGTCGATGGGATCGAGGGATCGTTTCGGGCGATGATCATTTTGTTGTCGAAGGAAAGCGAATCGGATTCAGCGCTCATCGCGACCCGGACCGGATCGATTGGGCCGGCGCGGGAGTCGATGTCGTGATTGAAAGTTCCGGGCAGTTCCGGACTCCGGAGTCGATTCAGGGCCATTTTGATCGCGGCGCAAAAAAGGTTGTGGTGGCTGCTCCGGTGAATGAAGGGGCGCTCAACGTCGTGATGGGATGCAACGATCATCTCTACGACCCGGCCAATCATCACCTCGTCACGGCAGCCTCCTGCACCACGAACTGTCTTGCACCCGTCGTGAAGGTGATTCACGAACAGATCGGAATTGTTCACGGGATGATCACGACGATACACGATGTGACGAATACCCAGGTTATTGTCGATGCCCCTCACAAGGACTTTCGACGGGCGCGTTCGGCGCTGAACTCTCTCATCCCGACCTCGACAGGATCGGCAACAGCGATCACGATGATCTACCCTGAGTTGAAAGGAAAACTCAACGGAGTCGCCGTCCGGGTTCCGCTGCTCAACGCATCGCTGACCGATTGCGTTTTCGAAGTCGCCCGTGCCACCTCCGTCGACGAAGTGAATGGCTTCCTCCGAGAGGCTGCGGGCGGGGGACTGGCCGGTATTCTGGGATTTGAGGAGCGACCGCTTGTCTCTGCCGATTACCTCAATGATCCGAGATCCGGTATCGTCGACGGGCTCTCCACGATGGTGGTTGACGGGACGCAGGTGAAGCTGCTCGTCTGGTACGACAACGAGTGGGGCTACGCGAACCGTCTCATGGATCTCGCCGCCAAGGTGGCCTCAACCTTGACGGGGCGGGGATGAATCTGCGCGACTACAGCCTCGTCACCGCTGCCTACTGGGGCTTTACGATTACGGATGGCGCCCTGCGAATGCTGGTGCTGCTGCACTTTCATAAACTCGGGTATTCGCCGGTTCAGATCGCCTTTCTATTTCTCCTCTACGAGTTCTTCGGGATTCTCACCAATCTTTTCGGGGGCTGGATCGGGTCCCGGGTCGGACTGAAAACGACACTCTTCGCAGGACTGGCTCTGCAAATTGTCGCTCTCGTGATGCTTTCCTTTCTTGACCCCGGGTGGACCGCCGCGCTCTCGGTTGGCTTTGTGATGGGCTCACAGGCTCTTTCCGGAATCGCGAAGGATCTCACCAAGATGAGCTCAAAAAGTGCGGTCAAGATCCTCGTGCCCTCGAAGGAGGAATCGGCTCACTCCGAACGGCTTCTTTTCAAATTCGTCGCCATCCTCACCGGCTCGAAGAATGCGCTCAAGGGGGCTGGATTCTTCCTGGGAGCGGTTCTCCTGAGTTGGATCGGTTTTGTCTATGCGCTCCAGGCGATGGCGGCGGTCCTCTTTCTTGTCCTGACCGTTTCTCTGATACTACTGAAGGGGGATATCGGTAAAACAAAGGAAAAGGTTCGCTTTCGTGCCTTGTTTTCCAAATCCCGCGAGATCAATTTTCTCTCGGCGGCACGACTATTCCTTTTTGGATCCCGCGACATCTGGTTTGTGGTCGGGTTGCCTCTCTTCCTGACGGAGGTCTTTGACTGGAGTTTCTGGCAAACCGGGGGGTTCCTCTCGCTCTGGGTGATTGGTTACGGGGCGGTGCAGGCGTCCGCGCCGCTGCTGGTGAAACGCAGGGATCAAAGCGGGATATCAGCCGGGGTGAAAGACGCCCTCGTTTGGGGCATCGCCCTGATCGTCGTGACAGTGGCTATAGCCGCGGCGGTGCAGTTTGATTTTTATCCTAAAACCGCGGTTGTCGGAGGACTCGCGCTCTTCGGACTGGTTTTTGCGGTAAATTCGGCAGTGCATTCCTACCTCGTTCTTGCTTTTACCGACGTGGACAAAGTCGCGCTCAATGTCGGATTTTACTATATGGCCAACGCTTGCGGGAGGTTGGTCGGGACTCTCCTTTCCGGGGTCGTTTACCTCAGTTGGGGACTTTCCGGATGCCTTTGGGCGAGCGGAGTCTTTGTGGTCCTTGCCGTGGTCCTGATTCTCCCTCTCGCCCGGCAAGACGACCAAACCGGGGGAGATTGACCCCGGAAAGCAATCTTAAGCGGGTAAATCCCATATCATACTTGCTTTTATAGTGAGTTTAAGGTTCAATTCGCATTCCCGCGATTGGCAGGGCGTGGCGGAAGATTCTACACGCGTTGCTGGTTGCCTCATTTTAAAAGCCCCCCCTGCGCTCAACCCGCGTCTACTATGATTCTGAAAACCTGTTTTCTCGTTGCCGCTGCGGCGGCTTTAGGCCTCGACACCAAGGAGTGGACCAAACCCAGTGACGAAGTGGTCGCTCAGGTTCAGGCGATGGAGGAGGCCATCTCCGCCATGGCCAAGGGCGAAGCTCCGAAAGTTCCTCTCCAGGAGTCGGTCGATAAGATTCGTGAACTGGCCGACAAGGGCAATGACAAGGATGCCCAGTTTTCGATGGGAGTTCTCATTCAACAGAGCAATGCTCAGAATGCACTCGCCGAAGCGCTCGCTTATTATAAGAAAGCCGCCGATCAGGGGCATCTTCAGGCGATGAACAACTACGGCTTCATTATCGCCGGATCCGGTCAGGATGTTGCCAAGACTCAGGAAGGGATTGGATTCATCCGCAAAGCGGCCGAGGGCGGACTTAACGCTGCTCGTCGCAATATGGCCTCCATCCACCTTAACGGCCTCGCCGGAGAACCCCGCGATCCTGATGCGGCGCTGAAACTCCTCGAACAGGCGGCAGCCGAAGGTGACAACCAGGCCCAGTTCGAACTGGCACAGTTTTTCCTGGAGCTGGGCGGACCTGAGCGCGTCGACGACGATAAAGCGTGGGATTGGCTCAACAAGGCGGCCGACGCGGGAAACCCGAACGCTCTCGCGACGCTTGGTTCCGTCCTTTTTGACGGTAAAACCTTCGGAGCACGGAAGATCGAGCCCGATCCGGCCAAGGCTGTAGAGAAGTTCACCAAGCTGGCTGACCAGAACGTGCCTGCAGGCCTTCGCACCATGGGCGAACTCCACGCATCCGGTCTTGCAGGCGTTCCAAAAGATTTTACCAAGGCTCTGGATTACTTCACCCGCGCCGCTCAGGGGAATGACGCTGCCGCCCAGGTCATTCTTGGCGGATACTATGACAAGGGGGTCGATCTTGATCCCGCCGATGGTAAAGTCGAAGTTGCTCCGAACGCCGCAGGTGCCCTGGAGCTGTATCGTCTTGCCGCCCGGAATAATGTTCCGCTCGCTCTCTATAATGTCGGTGTTTTCTACGAAGAGGGGCGCACCCTCGACCAGGATCCAACCAAGGCTTTCGCCAACTATCTCCAGGCTGCCGGGGGCGGTTTTGCTCCTGCCATGCAGAAGGTCGGAGTCTACTATCTGAACGGTGCCGGAACCCTCAAGGATCCGATCGCTGCAAGCGGATGGTTTTCCCGTGCTGCTGCAGCGGGTCTTCCGGAAGGTCTTCTTAGTCTTGGCGTAATGGCCGAATCGGGCATGGTCCCGGTAGGTGCTGAAAGCACACCGGCGAAGGCCGCTGCCGAAGCTTACACGCAGGTGATCCAGGCGCCGCAGGTCGCTGAGGCGACTCGCTTTGAAGCCCTTCTCCGGCTCGGCGGGCTCCACTTCCGCGGTGCCCTTGTTGCGGCAGGGGCGGCTCCTGCCCCCGATTATGAGTCAGCCTACCGATATTTCAAACAAGCCTCAATCCTCGCTCCCGCCAATGAACTCGCGGCAGCGACCCTGAAAGAGGCGGCGGCCAAACTCACTCCTGAGCAGATCAAGAAACTCGATGAGGCTGTCGCTCAAACAGCTGCTGCCCAGCCTGCCCCTGCAGCGACACCGGCCGCAGATGCTCCAGCTTCAACCCGCCCGGCCCCCCGGGCTCAGCCCACTGAGCCCGGTGCCTCCGCAACACCGCCGGCAGAGACCCCGGCTGCCATGCCGGCAGCTGCGGCCGCCACGACGACCCCGGCAGCGACTGATCCGGAGAAGAAACCCGGATTCAGACTGCCCCTTTTCGGACGTTAGGGTTTGGCGCTAATATCCGTTATTGATCGGGGCAGGCTTCGGCCTGCCTCTTTTGTTTTGTCCGGCTAATTGGGTAAGCGGGTCTCCCCTTGGAGCGTTTCCTTGTCCTGTTCCGCAAAGGGCCTGGGGAGCGGTCCGACTCTTTTCTCAAGTTTGAGAAAAGAAATCTCATCCCTTTTCACGGAAGCGGCATTTCACAGATCCCCCTTGACCTGCAGGGGATTGCGCTACACAATCGTGCGAATTGAAGCGCTTTGCACGAACATGCGAATCTAATTTTTGCTACAATTCCGACTTTGTTGGTCTTTGGGCTTCTTGATCGTTCCCTCTCGTCATGAGCCGTCGCCGCAAGATAAACGAAGGGCTTCAAGCTAATTTTCCAAGAAACCCAAACGTTGAAATGATGCATATTTGCTTTTGGAAATCGTTCTGGTTGTCACGCAAGGCGGTGACTCCGGCGATGACTTTTCTTGCCATGCTTTCATGGCAGGCAACTCCGGCCGGTCATGCAGCGGAGGTTGATTGGGGAGTATCGCAGTCGGGATTGCCGGGTACCTATTCCTGGCAGCACCTTTACAACTGGAATGCTGACGGGCTCCATCAGACCTCTGCGGCCATTCCGAATGCGATCGGTGATATTGCCACCCTCAACCTCCTGAATCTGCTGGGGAACCAGACGATCAACTTGAACGGCGCGGTCACGTTGGGGACATTGAATCTCGGAGATGCAACGGGACAGCAAAGTTATACGATCGCTCCGGGAGCGGGGGGCAGTCTTATTCTCAACAATGGCGGCACGGCGGCAATCAACAAATCGGGAATCGGGTCCGATGTCATTTCTTCCAATGTCACTCTGACAAGTCCTGTCATCATAGATGTGGCTGATGGTCGACTGACCCTCTCCGGACTGTTGTCCGGGGCGGGAGGAATCACCAAGAATGGCACGGGAACGCTTATTCTGGCGGGCGGCGCGTCGAACACCTACACCGGAGTGACGACCCTGAACAACGGTATCACTCTGGCGCTGATGCAGGGGAATGGGCTGAATGCTCTAGGGACAACGGCGGCGGGTCAACATACCATCATTAACAGCGGGGCTACTTTTGCGACGGCGAATGACCTGGATAATCCGGGGGTGGGAGTTCAGACCATGGGTGGATACGCAAACAACGAAATCTTCGTCATTAACGGTGACGGTTACCTCGGACAGGGGGCCATACGCAAGATGATGGGGCGCGAGCAGGATACCCTTGGTGGGGCGATCACAATGGGTAGCGCCGCTCGGATTCAGGGAGACTTCAGCACTCTGAGTCTCTCCGGAACTTTCAATGTGTCACACGTGCTTACGGCTTCCGGAGCATCGGGTTTTGTCTCCCTTGGTGGAGTCGTCTCCGGTTCGGCGGACATTATTCATTACGGAATCTCGGGATTCCGGATGCAAAACAATGGCAATACCTACTCAGGAACGCTCACCTCGAATCTCGGCGAGATCCGTGCTGACACAGGCGATACCACCACTGGAGTAAACCCCTACTCAAACCTCTCCGCCCTGAATCTGCGCAATTCCGCTTTGCGCCTGGTTTTCGCGCAGGCAGCTGGCACGGCACCGAACGTCGCCAATAACCGCTTTTCCACTACTGCGCCCATATCGATGCGCTCCAGCTTGATCAATCTGGAAAACTCGGGCTTCACCGCCGGGGGCAGCCTTATCACCTACGATGCGGCTCAGGCCTTCGGTGTCACCACGCTGGAAAGCGGTGGCAACAAAATTTACTTTCGCTCCGCTGCCGCAGCTTCGGGTTCCGTCACGATGACTTTCGCCAATCTGCTCAAGCCGAATCCAGGCACCACGCTGGAATTCCAGATCGACTCTCTCACCGCGGGAGAGTTGGGAACCAGCACGAAACACCGAATCATCAACTCCGCCCTCGAAGCCGGTCCAACAACCGTCCCGTTCCTTGGCGGTTGGGCATATTACGACCGTGAATTCCTGAAATATGTCCCCGTCGCCAGCGGCGGTAATGGCTATCGTAAGCTCGAAAACGCTGACCAGGCCATCGACACCGCTGAGGGCACCTGGGCCAGTGGTCAAAACATCCGGGTAACCTCAGCCAACCGGGTCCTGGCGCTCAACACCAGTATCAACTCTCTTAACATCCGCAGCACCACGGCACGCACCCTATCCGGGAGTCCGGGAACCACCCTGGTGATCGAGTCCGGTGGCATCATCACCAGCGATGCGACGCATACAATTTCGGTGCCCTTCCTTACCGCCGGAGCGGCGGGTGGGTATCAACTCTACGATATCGCCTGGAACAGCAATAATATCCGCTCGTCCATCATCAATAACGCCGGCAATGCCGTCTCCTTTATCAAGGCGGGTGCCAACACAACCTCGTTCTTCTCCAATAATACGTACACCGGCACCACCTACCTCGTCGAAGGTATGTTCCGGGATATCATCGGTGCACGGAATATTTCCGCTCTGGGCTCAGGCAACCTCAATATGTCCGGTGATGCGGATTCTCAGGCTGCGTACGAGACGGATCGGGACTTCACCCGGGCGCTGGGAACAGGATCCGGTCAGGTGCAATTGACCGGCGGGGGTGGTTTTGGAGGTGGGAGCGTGGGCTTTTCCGCCTTTGGAGCACCGGTTGATGTGAATTTTGGCGGGGCGGGAGCGACCGTAATCTGGGGAAGCGCCACGTTTAATCCGGGGATCTTCACCCTGAATGGTGGCAACGCCACGCATGTGGTGACCATGGTCAACCGTATCGATCTCGGCGGTGAGCAGCGTTACATCCGCCTCGATGGCAGCGCCTCCGGCGGAAGCCGGGCGGTCCTGGGCACTATCAGCGGTGACCTCATCAATGGAGGTGTCGTGAAGCGCGGCGGAGGTGTCCTCTACTTTGACACCGCAAAAACGTACACCGGATCGACAATACTTTCGGAAGGTGAACTCTGGCTGCGAGGCACCGGCACCGCAGGTGCGAATGTGACCGGGAACGACATTTTCATCAACGCCGGAGCGAGGCTCATCATCAATGGTCCGGACAATATTGGCAGCCGCCAGATGATTTCCCTTCAGAATAACAATGATGATACACCCGCCGCGATCGCTTTCGGAGCAGGGTATGGAACCGGCAGCGACATCCGCTTCCGCAGTTATATCAACGCGAACAACTCAAGTGTGCCGCAGACCGGTCCATACGACATCGTCATCGCCAACCAGCAGACAGGCACGGATATAAGACGAAGTAATCGCGTCGCCATCCAGTTGAGCGGCATCCACGATTTTCAGAATGATGTGATCGGCCAGATTAAGACCGTTGCGCCGGATGTTCAGGCCTGGTTCGGTGCGGACACGCGAAATGGCACCTACACGGGCAGCACCCTGACGGCGACCGGACGAACCAAAACGGGAACCGTCAGCAGCATTCAGGCCTTCCGGCTAGGCTCCGGTGGCGGCACCCTCATCATCGCCAATGAAAACGTCCTGTCCGGTGCTTTTCCGTTGATCGTGGGGGCCGAGGATCAGAATGGCCGCACCAACATCGGCGGTGTTGTCTATCTGCCCAAGGCCCAGGACTATACCGGCACCCGAACCGAAACGATCGGTACCAGCGTGACCTACGGAACGATGGTCGGTGCTGGAGGTATTCTCGTCTCCGGCCAGAACGGAGCGCTCAACGCGGCCAATAACACCATCCTGCTCAGAGCCGGCGAATTGCGCCTCGGGATTGATCCGACGAAGACCTTCCTTGGTGGTGTGGATCGCCAATACGACGCCCGAAACATCGACGTTCGATCCGCGACCGGTACGCTCCGCACCGCCACTCTTTCCGGCGGCAGCAACGGCGTCCTAAAGCTGAACAATTTTCTGATGAGGATGGACGATGGCGACCGAACCTTCCAGATGCTTTCAATCGGCACCCACCGGACCGCGACTCATTTTGACGGCACGGCGGTGCTTGAAAACGAAGGGACTGCCCGGACGGCGAACTTCAACGTCGGCAATGACAACGACTTTCAGTCGGGCCTCGGCTTGCTGGTATTCAACACGGCGATCTCCCAGACCGGTGCGGGTGCCGTCACTCTTCAGAAGAACAACGGAGGGGTTTTAGTCCTCAATGCGGACAACACCTATGCAGGTAACACGATCATCACCCAGGGACGGCTCGTTGCGGCGAATACAGGTGCGGCAGGCAACGCCGGATCGACCATCTCTCTCACGGCGAGTAATGATCGCCGGGCCGAGGTGGACTTCCGCCTCGATGGAACCGGACCCTTTGCTTTTGACAATGCCCTCGCCACTGCCGGGGGAAATGACGGATCGTCTCGTTACATCACCGTCGGTTCGTTGACGGGTGCGTCGTCGAACCAGGAAATCCGCATCAACAGCCTGACCAGTAATGCAGGCGGAGCCGTGACAACCGGGAACAATGCCTCCGGGATCTGGTTCGATGGCTTCAACGGCTATCGGCTCACTGTCACCGGCACCACCACCCTGACCCGCACCCTCACTGATTTCCGCACCCGTGGTTCCCTCGTGACACTTTCCGGAGTGGTCGGCGGTGCCGGTGCCCTCAATAAATACGAGCAAGGCACACTCGTCCTCGGCAACAACAACACTTATGCCGGTGCCACCGCCACCTACGGAGGTTACCTTGTTCTGGGTCATGACAACGCCCTGGGCACGGCCGTCAGCGCGGTGACCTTCAACGGAGGATCCTTCAGCCAGATCCTCGCCTCGGGAACCCGCACCATTTCCCGCAGTTTCACCAACAGCGCGTCCGGCAGTACGCAGACGCTTGGTGGTCTCGATGCGGGTGCGAAGGTATTCAGTGGTGCCATTACCGCCACCCGCGCCCTGAATCTCACCGCGATCACCGGGGGCGATACCAGCTTTACCGGTACGATCAGCGGGGCGGGCGGCATTAACAAGGTGGGGAACGGGACGGTCATTCTTAACCCGACCGTCGGCACCGGAAATACCTACACGGGGCCGACTCTCGTCAGCCAGGGGACGCTGATTGGCGAGGCCAAAGCCGCCGGCAGTCCTTTCGGGGTTAATAGCGTCTTTACCGTCTCTAATGGAACGCTCAGACTGAACAATAACACGGGCGCCTCCAATACGACGGTCTCAACGGCAGCCCTCAACATCAATACCGGCAATGCCTCCCTCATCGTCGACGGCACCGGAGCTGGCGGCAATGCGACGACCTTCCGGTTCGGTTCGCTGGTCCGCACCAATAATGCCACCCTTACTGTCAAAGGAATCTCCACCGATATTGGTTCTGCCGGAAACGAGAAACTCTCCTTTACCGCCGCTCCGACTCTGTTGAACGGTACCATCGGAACCTGGGCGGCCGTGTTGGATTCAGCTTCCAATGCCGCTCACTATGCGGGCTTTAGCGGGGGCAATGTCGTTACCGCCACTTATGGAGGCACCGGGGATCTGGACACGGTTGCGGGTGATACCCAACTTTTCGACGCCGGGGTAACAGGAGGCATCTTGACCGCCAATCGCTCGGTCTTTGCCTTTCGTTCGAATGCCAACGTAGCCCTGGGTGGTTTCACCTTGAATCTGGGCAGCGCCAATGCCTCCACTCTGGGCCAGGCGGGGATGATTCTAAACGGAGGTGCCGACGTGAGCGGAGGAACCATCCACTTCGGAACCAATGCCCTCAGTATTTACACAGATGATTCCGCCGTTTCCACCATTAGCGCAGTACTCTCCAATTTCCGGGAAAATTCAAACAACACATTCTCTTCGGGGGACCCCGGCGTCCCCTCTGCGGCAGTGCTCATAAAATACGGGGCGGGAACGCTGGAACTCTCCGGAGCCAATACCTTCCAGGGAAATATCCAGGTGAATCAGGGGACCCTGAGCCTGATGGCGGCCAATGTCATTCCCACCTTTGCCAATCTCAGTGCCATCAACGGTTCCATCGTCACGATTCGTCCGGGGGCAACGGTGAAACTCAATGGATTCAATCAGGAGTTCGGCAACCTGAGCAGCACCTTCGTCATCAGTCCGGTTCAGAACGGCGGCGGAACTTTGGATCTGGGGACCGCCACGCTGACGGTGGGTCGTCAGTCCAGCAACCAGTCTTTCTCGGGACAGATCATCGGCGGTGCGGGATCAAAGATCGTCAAGATTGGAACCGGGCGTCTGACTCTGGACAACTGGAATGCCACGATTCCCAATTCGTTCGAGACGGCTGATATTCTTCAGGGTGTCTTTACCTCCTTTGCCAATGATCAGTCCTGGGCTACTCCGACCGGCTTTGCCAGTTCCATTCCCGGGACCACCAGTGTCTTCCTCCGGGGAGGCGAATGGGAGATCCGGACGCCCGGAGACAGCACCACCAATTTCCAAATTATCAACCTCGGCAATCACGTGATCCACCAGGGCGGAGATTCGACCCTTGATACCGACAGGGCTGCCGGTTCGACTGCTTCAAACAAGATCATCACGCTCGGAAATCTCACCCTGGATGTGCAACGTTTCCTCGTGACCGGGGGGAATGCGAACTATCCACGTTTTGACGGTTCCGTTACCCTGACGAATCATGCCCGAATCCAGACGGATGCTCCGCTCCTTCTCGGAGGGACGATTGCAGGAAACTATACCCTGACGAAGACCGGGGGCAACAACCTGGAGATCAATGGGGACAACAGCGCCTGGAATGGCGGCACGGTCGCCACCGATGGAACGATTCTTTTCGGCACGCGCATCCCTGAAGCGGCTGAACTCTATCAAGGGGGCAGCAATGTTTTCAGCTACAGTGCCTCAGCCAACCTAGGCACGGGTGATATCGTCATCAACCGATCCACGGCTATTCGCATCAACACTCCCGGGAACATTCTCGCCGCCCAGGGACAGCGGGTCCAGACCTTCGGGTCAGCCGCACAGGGCCTGGCCAGGGTAGATATCGGCATCGACGCCCCCCTCACCGATTACCAGATCCGTTCAACGACAAACGGGGCAGTTTCACTGGGTTTGAACGAAGGATTCTACACCAGCCAAATTGACCAATCGAAACTGGGGAACGGGAAGTGGGGTGTCAGCGCCTGGGTGGGGACTTATTATACGGCGGACAGCATGGGCGCGGGGGTAGACAACGTTTACCGTTTTACCGGAACCAACGGAGGAGTTCTCGGCATCACTCAATCCGGAGCCCTGTCTGGCACAGCAGGTCTCCAGGTGGGCGCTGACATGGTGCCGAACGGTATTGTGATCGGCAACGGAAACGCCTCCGTCCGACTCTACGGAGATCAAACCTATACGGGAAACACCATCGTCTTCCGCAACCGGGAGACCGGCAGTACCCAGAACTTCCTCGAAATCACGGGTGACAGCGCTTCGCCGATCTATGACGTCTATGGTCGCCTCATGGCACGTGGAGCCGGTCGCTTCACCGATGATGCCGGGAACCAGGTCAATACTGTCAATCTCCATGTGGGTTCGACCCTGCGACTGGACTACAACATGGATGTCAATGACACGATGCTCATCTCCCGTCTTGAGAACTCGAATCTGGGACTGGAAGCGACCGAGAATAAGTGGGGTGACAACACCGCGATGCTACTCAATGGCGCCACTCTCAACATGATCAGCAGCAGCGGACGAGTCAATCGCGAGCGTGTCGGAGCAATTACGGTGAGAAACGGTGCTGCGGTTTATCTGGAGAGAAACGGTGGCTCCGGGCAGATCATTCTAGAAACATCCGGCATCACGCGGGACGGTCAGGCAACGTTTGCGGTGCGGGAAAACGCCAACGAACTGGGCACTGTGGAGCTTCAGGGGATGAAATTCTTCATTGATAATGGGGCCACCATGTTGGATGCGCGCGGCCTTCTGCCCGTTTGGATGACTAACCCCAGCCGCAATACTTTCCTGACCTACAACAACGACCTCGGCGTGCAGAACGCAGCTTTTACGAACATCTTCACGACGGGAGACGCAACCGCAGCGGCGACGTTCCTGAATGGCCTGACTTCTGCGTCGGTCGCATCCTTTGCCGGCGGGCAAGGGGATCCCACCCTGGCGGGCACGGTGAATGTGCACGCCCTCCAGGTGGCGGCCACGGCAGATAACGAGACCACTTTTACCGGAGGAACGATCAACATCCACAGCGGAGGGCTCATTGCCGCGAATAATAACACGGTTGGCAGGGTTAATTTTAACACCACCAACCTATTCTTTGGTGATGGAACTCTTGCCAGGGAAGCGGTGATTTACAATGGTGCAAACAACATTACGACTCGCATCGGCGGTGTCGTTACGGCGGCGAATTTAACGATGCACGGGATTGGCAACCTGCAGCTGACAAACACAGCGAATGCCATTACCGGAAACATTCAGATCAACAGCGGCAAGCTCTTCCTCGACGGGGCTGGAACGGCCAGTTCAGCGACGATTACTCTCGCGGGAGACTGGCTGCAGAACAACGACGGCCAGCAAATGGCGGAACTCTGGTTCCGAACGAATAACAACGCCAACACTTCCTGGAACAATTCCGTCATTATCGCCGGGAATACACCATACGCCCGCATCATTGGTGGACGATACACGGGAACTTCGACAGCGGTCGGCACGAACACGATTCAGAATCTGACCATTCAAGGGACCAATACCCTTCAGGGGACCTCTTTGATCATCGGAAGCACCAGTGGGACGGATAGCGCGAACACCCACAACCTCACCGTCAATGGAACGACCACCATCGGAGGGAATGGAAACGTCGGAATCCGGGTCGACCAGAGCGGCCGGATCTTCACGCTTGTAGGTGCGATCACCGGCGCCGCACCAATTTTCAAGTCGGGCGACGGTGTTCTCCGCCTTGAGGGAAACAATGATGCGACTCTTTCCAGCGCCATCACCCTCAACCGGGGTGAGCTCATTGTCGTCGGACCCAATGCGGCCGGGGGCAACTCCCAGGCGGAAGGCACCGGAGCGATCAGGCTCAATTTCGGAACTCTGCGTCTCGCCGCGCAGAATACCACCACGACCAATTCGACCACGACTTTCTTCAACAGCCCCAACCAGCACATCACGGTGGCCGGCCGCACTTCCATCGTCTACGACAGGAATGGGGGAACCCCTGCAACGAATTCTGCCGGCGCTACGATCGGGGCGGCCGGTCTGGAGTTCCGTACGGAGAACAGTCCGACAATTCTCTTCGATCCGGTAAGCTTCGGAGACCATCTCCGCATCGCCAGTGAGGTCGTGATCAGGGACAACCCCTTCTTTCGAGTTCCGGATGCGACCCTCGTGATCAACAATATCATTCGAGGAAATGGCACCCTGACAAAGGGCGATTCCTATTTGATCAACTTCAACAACAACGTCGCGAATACCGGTTGGACAGGCGGTTTCACCGCGCTTCAGGGTTATAGTCGTGTTACCCAGAGTGCTACGAACTTTACCTTCGGCGCTGGACCGGTCATCAACGGGCCCACTTCAGTCCTTTCCCTTAACTCACTCACGAATATCGCCGGAGGCGCCGTCTCCAATTTCAGTAGCGGATATTCAACTCCGACGGTGCTTGCGGTGTCCCAGAACTCATTGTTCACCACGGCCAATCTCGCCACGCTCTTTCCTGCGGCTAACAACACGAGCCGTTCAGGTCTCGGCGGGATCATTGCTCTGGATGGTGTGTCGACAAGCACCGCGTTCAACCTCTCCACTTTTCAGGACGGTTATTGGAGTCTCGGCGCGATTATCGGGGGTTCCACCTACTCGGGAAATACCGGGGCGCTTACGGCCGGAGCAGGGAATGTCTACCGAATTGGCGGGGTGGCAACCTTGACCTTCTCCCCCGGGACCGCCGGTTCCATCATCTTCACCGGCCCGACCGCCCACGTTCTTTACGGTCGCCCCGATGCATGGCATTCGGCGGGCTATGGAGCGACAATCGCGACCCTGAACTCGGGGGTGGATGCTGATTATGGCGGTGGAACAACGATTGCCCGCGGACGCGACATCGGCGGCGGTTGGTATCAAGGCACCCTGCTGGTGAATGGAGGGAGCACCACCGCGACCACATTCAGGACACCTCTGGGCACCGGACAAGTGGATGTCTATGGACACCTGCGTTTTGCCAGCGCCAACGGAGGTCTTCTGAATGCCGCTGGAGCGAACTACACCAGCATCGTGATGCATACCGGCGGTCGTATAACGTTCGACAACCGAACTGCGTCGGTGGATCCCGGAGGAGAGGGGCGTTATGACGACCAGGGGGCGCTGACATTGAACGGTTCCTCTCTGCAAATCCGCGGAACGAATATCATCAATACGGCGACGACCAACCGCGAGGATATCGGTGCCCTGACCGTCATGCGCGGCTCCCACCTTAGGCTCAATGTCGAGGGTACGGGTTATGCCGGTCTCGGGGTCGACAGTCTCACCAGGGGAACCCACGGAACGCTGACCATTTATTCCACTTCGAGCCCTGCTAACAATACTCTTACGAATCTGAATCTCGGGGCCAACACGGCTGCCGGCGGCGTCAACAACTCGGCCAACTTTCTGATTACGAATCCGGCCAACGTTCCGGTGATGACCAACAACATGGTCGCTCCCTGGATCGTCAGCCGCACCGAGGATCAGTTCCTGAAGTATGACAACACCAATGGGTTTCAGATCATCACACAGGGAGGTGCTCCGGCGAATTACCGGTCGACAACCGCCACTACCCTGGACACCAGTGTTCTGACTCTCAATGACGGGACTGAGATATTGAGCGCTGAAGCGGGAGGGACCATCACCCTCGGAGCCAATCTCGATATCTACGCGATGCGCATTCAGCGCAACTTGAACGTTAGCGCCAACGGTCTCTTCGATACAGTGACCATCCGCAGCGGCGGCCTTATTTTCCTCGCCAATACCCCCATAATCAATGCCAATCTCAACTTCGGACTTGGAGGAGCTTCTGAGGCATTGATTTACACGGCGCAGAGCACCGGTGAAATAAACGGTCGGATCCGCGCCTCCCAGGTGACCAAGTTCGGTCGCGGCTTTCTCAACATTCGCACTGACCAACCCCTCTTTTCCGGAAATTGGGTTATCAACGAAGGCGGGATTCAGTTTCTTACCCCGGGCGCAGTCGGTGCGTCGACAAGCGAGATCATCCTCAATGGCACCACAATGAGTGATGATGCAGATCGGCGTGATGGCGGGGCTTCCTATATCAACACTGAACTCCGCTACACCTTCAACAGCGGTAGTCCGGACCTTTTTACGTGGGACCACGGCAAAATCACCACCTGGGACAATAATGTGATTCGCGCGGCAATGGCAACGGACCGCAACCAGGCGATTCCGGACATTGATCTGAAAACGACCGCAACTGTCGCAGGTGGAATTCACCCCGGTTTGATTCGCTTTCAGGTGGATGGATTTCGCAGCACCCTGTTTACAGGGACGGTCACCCTGTATGACCACTATCATGTGAACGTGGATGCCGCCAGTCTGGGGACGGGCGGAACCTCAGGGGTTCAGTTCGGGGCACTGGATAATCAGGGGCTTTACAATGTGATTAAGACGGGTGACGGGGTTCTGACGCTCGGTAACAACACGTCGACTTTTGACGGTAACCGTTTCTTCTATCTTGATGAAGGAGCGGTTCGGGTGAGGCATAATGGCGCCTTCGGTGCGGCGGGGAATACGGTTGTGGTCAGCCAGGGCGGTGCCCTTGAGATTGCCGTGGCGAATTTCGTTCCGGCGGCAACATTGGACCAGAGGGCGGGCTCGATGGAACGGTGGTTTGTGGATGGCGCGCGTAGCGGTCCATTGGTGGGTTTGAGCGCGGGGGTGAATCTCCAGGTCGCGCACAATCAAACCGGCACCAAGACCATCAATTTGAATGGCGGATCCATTATGGGTTACCTTCCGGTGGATTACGAACAGGTCGGCGTGATCCATAGTCTGGCCAGTACGATAACAATCAACCTCCTGGAGAATTCCTTCCTCGGGCAGACGTTTCCAGCTTCTGAAACCGTAATTTATGATATGGGGAAACAGAATTCGATCATGGGGGGAAATCCCAACGATCTGGCACTCCGTGGTTCCTATCTGCAGATTGATGGTGCCATTACCGGTGACTTCGGACTGACGAAGGTGGGGCAGGACGTCATCCTGTTGAATGGTGCGAATACTTACTCAGGGCCAACCACCGTCAAAAACGGAATTCTTCAGATAGGGCGCAACAACAGCCTCAACATTGCCTCAGACCTTGTCATGAATGGCAGTTCCGGCCAGTTCGATCTGAACGGCTATGATCAGGAAGTCGCCTCTCTCAGCGGATCCAGCGGCAGCATCAACAACGGTGGCTTTGACTACAACACCCTGAGCGTCAATCAGGCCACCGACACCAACTACAGCGGAACTATCGACGGCAACGTCCGGGTTCGAAAAACAGGTTCCGGCACCCTAACCTTCACTCCGGTTACTGCCGGAGGCAGCACCACTGAAGGCAGCGGCTATCGCGGCGGCACCGTCATCGAAGGCGGCAAAATCGCCATCGCCATCGACACCGCTCTGGGTTTTGTCCCGCTCAACGCCGATGCTGACAACCTGACTCTCGCCGGCGGCACCCTGCGGGCTCTCGCCAGCTTCACCCTCGCGCAGAACCGCGGTGTTGTGTTAGGAACCGGCGGCGGCACCGTGGAAGTGGACCCGACCTTCACCGCCGGGATCGGCGGCAGCATCACCGGCGCGGACGACCTCAGCAAGACCGGCACCGGCACTCTCCAACTCAACAATACCGCCAACACCTACACCGGTGACACCCACATCATCGAAGGAGTTCTCCTCGGCGGGGGAGCGGACACCCTCGCCGCCCTTTCCCGGCACATTGTCCATGGCAATATCGCCTCCTCCGGCACCCTCGATCTCAACGGGGCCAACCAGACCATCGGCTCACTCGCCACGGCGGGAGCGACCCCGATCACCGCGACCGTGGCCCTCGGTGCCAGCACCCTAACGGTCGGCAACGACCGCACTCAGACTGCCGCCTACGCCGGCATCATTACCGGGTCAGGCATCTTCCGTGTCAACGGCAACGGCGCCCTCCAAACCCTCGCCGTGACCAACAACAGCGCCCAGGGCTGGAACACCGAAATCGCCAACGGCATCCTCAACGTCGCCCTCGGCGGCAAGCTTGGCTCCGGCACCCTCACCCTCGGAGTGACAGGGATCAGCGGAGCCGATGACTTCACCGGGCTCAATCTGAGTGGAGCAACCAGCCTCGCCAACAACATCACCATCACCAATGTGAACACCGTGGGCAGTGTTTCCCTCACCGGGTCCGGCGGAGCCGCCTCCAGTCTAACCGGCACGATCGCCCTCGGGCGTGACACCTTCGTCGGAGCCACCGGTGGCAGCGAACTCGGCCTGACCGGCAACATCAGTGGCGCCGGCCGTCTCGTCAAAGTCGACGCCGGCACCGTCCGTCTCGCCGGAACCAACAGCTTCGTCCCCGGAACCCCCGGAGAATCCTCCGGCAGTTCCTTTGCCGGCAGCACCCTCGTCCGCGCCGGAACCGTCCTTCTCGAGAGCAACACCGCCGCCGGCAGCACTCAAATCGCCCTCGGCGATGTCACCTCTACCATCGGAGCCGCCGTCGACCGCGCCACCTTTGTTAGCATCCTCGGATCCGGCACCTGGAATCCCAACGGAGACGGCCTCACCGACACCAGCGGTGGACAGATCCCCGGTGCCACCACCGGCAACGGAGCTTTCATCGGAGTCAGCACGATCATTGACGGGTTCGACTATGCCTCCAGCGCTCCCGGCACCCGCATTCTCATCGCCGGTGAGGAAGCCAATCCCGAACGCAACGGTATCTACGTGATCTCCGCGATCAACGGAGCTGTCATGAACCTCGTCCGTGCCGACGACTTCGAAAACTCCAATCAGATGAAATACGGCGGTCAGGTCGCTGTGACCAACGGCACCTACGCCGGGGACACCTTCTTCATGTTTGAGGAAGACATCGTCGTGAAAAACGAAACCACTCTGGAGCCCATCCGCTTCCGCGAGGACGTCGTTAATCCCAACCTTGCCGTCCTGCAGAACACCGCCGGTTTGACGGTGGCCAACGACATTGAGATCAACGCGACCAACGGAACCGGCACCGTCACCCTCGGCGGATCCGCGAGCCTCACCACCGGAACGGGCACCTTCAGCGGCACCGTCCAGTTGCAGGACCGGGTTGCCGACAGTGCGGAAACCAAGACCGTGCAAGTGACCTCCGCCATCACCAGCGGGAATGGCATCATCTTCTCCGGCGCCATCTCCGAGGCGGATCCGACTGCCGGGACCGGAGACGTTCTCTCCCTCAATAAGATCGATGCCGGCACCGTCTCCCTTACCGCCGCGAATACCTACTCTGGAACCACCACCGTGACCGGCGGCAAGCTGCAACTCGGAGACGGCGGAGGCACCGGATCGCTCAACACTGCCAGCGCGATCAGCGTGTCCTCCGGAGCCACCTTTGCCGTGAACCAGAGTGACACCGTGACCCAGGGAACCGATTTGAGCGGGGCGGCCATCAGCGGAGACGGCTCTTTTGAACAAAACGGGACGGGAACGACCATCCTGACCGCAAACAATACCTATCAGGGGACAACCACCGTGAATGCCGGCATTCTCCTGATCAACGGCAACCAATCAGGGGCGATTGGAGATGTGACGGTCAAGACGGGTGCCACTCTTGGAGGTACGGGCACCGTGGGCAACCTCGTCGATACCGACACTCTGATTGAGAATGGAGGAACCCTGACCGCCGGCACCGTGGCAGTCGGAGTTCCAGTGGCAGGGAATCTCGGGACTCTGACCTTCAATGGCGATCTCACGTTGCAATCCACCAGCAGCATCTGGCTGGTGGATCTGGTTCAGGGAACTGGCGCGGATCGAATCAACGTGGGTGGCAACCTCAATCTGAACGGAGCGACGCTCGACATCAATTTTGGAGACGCCTTTACCCCCTTTGAGGTGTATACCATAGCCCAGTACGGAATTGGATTGGCAGGAGCGGGGCCATTCCTTTCTGGTGAATTCGACGGGTGGGTCGATGGCCAGACAATCGGAAATTACACCATTTCCTATGGAGATGGTTCAGCCGGTAGCTTCATCACCCTGACCGCCGTCCCCGAGCCGGGCACCTTCGGTCTGCTCGGCCTCGCCCTCGCCGGATTCTTCTTCTGCCGCATTCGCAAACGCCGCGCCGAAGCGGTCGCTTCGGTCGGGGCAGGGGAGTAGCGCGCCGGAGGCGCGCGGTTCTTCGTGCTTGGTTCCTCGTGCTTCGTTACAAAAATCTGGATCCGGTGTGACGTCGACATCGCTCCCGCAAAGCCCAAAAGCACGCGAAACACGGGCGACCGGGAGGTCCCCAACTACGGTTGGAAAAGGGTAGGGGCACTGCGTGCCGCGTGCACGTCGACGTCGCCCCAACCAAGTCCACAAGCACGCGAAACAGGGCGATCTGGAGATCACCCGGTCCTCCCAAAAGATCTTCTGTCGTCGAGGCGTCGTGCAGATCCCGATTCGCAATCGGTCTTACTCCCTACCGCGCCGGGGATCGCAAGGTCCCGGCCGCCATATTCAGGCTTCCGCAGAGCGGACAGCGCGGCGATCTCCCCGGCGGTCAGCGCCCGGTCAAACACAGCCACTCCTCCGATCCAGCCGGTGAAACCGACGCTGCGCGAGCTGTGGATGACGCGTCCAATCGTGAAGGGACCGCCGCTGCCATCGTTGGCCGGGCTGTAGAGATCGTGCGGGTACCACCAGGGATTGAGGCGCAGACCGACGAGATCGCGCTCCTTCTCAAGCCACTGGCCGTCGCTCAATTTGATCGAGGTGATGCGGACGCGGGTGTAGGGATACTCGATCCACTCGACCTGTTCATCGGCGGTCTCGCTGATGATTTTCGAAGCGACGATCTTTTCCTCGGGAGGGTTGTAATACTGATCGACGGGAAAGGCCGGGTCTTCTCCGTCCTGCTGATGTGGGATACGGGCGTAGTGGCCCTGCATATAGGCCTGATAGGCGGAGGAAATGAGCTTGTCATTTTTCGGATCGTCGAGCCAGCGGTCCCCGGAGACGCCGTTGAGCCATCCGGTGAGTTCGTCGCGTTCGTGATCGAAGGTCATCGCGAAGCACTGCCATGAAGCGTCGAGAACTTCAGCGGGAGCATCGTGCGGGACCTCGGGCGACTGGTCGGCGGAGTTCGATTTGTGGAGGGCGTATCGATTGAGGAAAGAGCTCGCACCATTTTCGGAAACGTGGCCGCAGGAACTTCCCATCTTGTTGAGTCCGGCGAAAAGAGCATACTGCCGCTGGCCCCGTTCGACCTTTTGGATGGCGGAGGTTTCCTTTTGTTTCAGGTCGGTGCCCTCGTGCCAGATCCCGGCGAGGGCGTGGTTGCCGCTCTCGCGAATCGCCCAGACGACGACGGTAACGGACTTGCCGGCTCCTTTGATGTCGAGAGGGCTGTCGTGGAGGCGCGAACGCGGCACGTAGAGGAAGGGGCGGAAATCGGGGTCATCCTCTTTGCAAATGCGGATGGCTTCACCGAAGGGGCCGCGACCGAGGAGCGGGAAGTCGGCGTAGGTGGCCCCGGGCCCCGAGCCCCAGTAATCCTTGATGTAATTCGCGGCGTCGAGGGGATAGTCGTTGGTGGCTGTGTCAGGGATGTGAGCGAGGAAGCGTTTCTCCCCGTCGGCCTCACGTTTCACGAAATCCCAGAAGGCAACGAGGCCGGGAGTGGCGGTGACGACTTCGACGGAAGCGGCGCGGTCGTCGGCGGAGAGGTTGGCGAGTGTCACGGCGAGCAGGGGGATGAGGATAAATGGTCTCATTGGGGCAACGGCTAGGGGAGAGCGGGCACGTCGAGGATTTGGCGGTCGCGAAGGAGGATCTCGCGCAGAGCGGGGTAAGGGACCTCCTGCACGGGAATTTCCCTATCCATCGCGAGGACGGCGGCAGTGGCAGCCGACTGGCCGGCGATCATGAAGGTGAACTCGATGCGGTAGGCACCGTAGGCGACGTAGCTTGAGGACGGGCAGGTCGGGGTGAGGAGATTGGTGCAGTCGGTCGCATTCGGCACGAGGCTGCGATAGGGAATACCGCAGGGGATCCAGTCGACCTCGCCGGACTCGTTGAAGACAGCACCTTCGTTCCAGACGCGGCCGTCTTTGACGATGCGGCGGGCGTGGTGAAGATCGGGCGGCCACCAGATGAGCCCGACGGAATCGATCACGGGTTCGGGCGAGGCCTTGCGGAGGTGGGCTTCGGTGAGGGCGAAGTCGCTTTTCATGCGTCGTCCGTTGCGCACGTAAAAGGCTCGCGGCCAGCCGCCGTTGTCGGTGAATTCATCCTGACAAAGACCCCAGGCAGCCCAGGTTGCTCTTGTTGCTTCGGAGACTGGCGCTTCGTTCGCCATGAACCAGTAGACGCCGCGGATATACCCACGACTCGTCCGCAGCATTTCCTCGCGCTCCGCATAGGTGGCGACGGGGTAACGTTGATTCCAGCCGGTGAAGTTGCCGGCGAGGAAATGCCATGAGCCGGGATCGGTTTTGCCATTGGGGAGGCTGCCTCCGGGTGGCGTGATGACTCCGCCGGCGGCGAGGTAGCGGCGTTGCAATTCGTAGCGGGCGGGGTCGTAAGCATCGGGCCTGCCCATGGGCAGACGATTGGCCGGATCCTTGGTGAGACAAAGGCGGAAACAATAACCCTGGATGCTCTCGTCGGGGGCGCCGTGTTCGCCGGTCGGGGAGTCCTGCACGCCGTGAATAAGGCCGCTCGCAGGATCACCGGGAATGACAAAGGGATCGACGGCCTTGTCGAACTGCCCGTGGGTCGTGTCGGTGCGGATACCGTTCTTTGTTTCGTCGTAGGCGCCATTGCCCTCGCGTCCGACGACAAAGGGGATACCGGCAAAGGCGAGGAGATCGCCTTCGTAGGTTGCGTCAATATAGACATTTGCGCTCAAACTGACCCCGTTTTCAAAATGCAGTTCGGACAGCCTGGCTCCGTCTTTGGTCACTCCGCCTGTTTCGCGGAGGCGATGGCCGCGCAGTACAGTGATGCCGGCCTCCCTGACCCATTCGTCGAAGACCGCCTCCGCCGCATGAGGTTCGAAGCGCCAGAGTCCGGGCTCTTTTTTCCCCTCGCGGAGCATCGCATCAAAGGCCTCGAGTCGACCGTAGCGGGCGCTGACCCGGCGGTAAAATTCGAGGGTGAGTCCGCCCACGGCGGGACTGTTTTGAAATTCGCGATGGTTGTCGATGTCAGTCCCGCCGAGACCCTCGACGCTCATGCCTCCGAGGTGCTGGCCCGCCTCTACGAGGACCACTTTTTTCCCGAGACCGGCCGCCTGCACCGCCGCGATGACTCCGGCGCTGGTGCCGCCGTAGATGCAGAGATCGGTTTCGACGGGGGCATCGGTGGCTGAAAGAGTTCCGGCCAGGAACAGAATTTGAAACAGGGGGACTCGATTCATCGGGACTGACTGATTCATTTCCCTATCGGCACCAGACTGACATTGTCGATGAAATAGGCAGTCTCCTTCGTCCCGAGGGAGCTAAAGAGCAGGTAGTTCGCGGCATTCCATTCCGGTTTGCAGGGGATGTCTTTGGACTCCAGCGTCACGCCGTCTTCGCGGGTGATGGCGATATCATATTTGCCCGCCCCGGTCGTGGCGGTGAGGGTGAGGCGGATCCATTCGCCGGGTTTGACGTCGGTCAGCGGGATGCTCTGCGTGTTGTTGGCGACGAGTTTTCCTCCCTGCCAGCGGACGTAAGGACCGGCGGCGAACTCCCCGCCTTTGACTCGCATTTCGAAAAACCAGTCGGCTCCGGGCTGGCCCATGATGTCAAAGCTGACGCGGAAAGTGCCTTCTTCCCATTTCGGAAAAATATCGAGGACGGGGTCGTAGCTGTGGGCGAGATCCGGTTTGTCCTGCGCCTTGAGGCTGCGCTTTGAGCCGGTACCGCCCTCGACGGGGATGGGGGAGGCGGCGTCTTCGCTGATGAAAAATCCTTCGCCTTTGTCGGGTTGGTCTTTTGGCCGGTCGAATTTGGCGTTGCGGATGCCAATGACTCCGGCGGGCGTGCTTTCGAAGGTCTGGAGGTCGATGCGATATTCCGGTGCGGGCCAGGGTTTGGCCTCGGCTTCCCAGGTCGGGTAGTGGTGACCTTTGGCGGCGAGCTCGCGCCACTTGGGATCATCCTTGCGCACGCCGGCGAGGGTGAGATCCCAGGGCTTGAATCCGATCTTTTCCGCGGGGCTCCCGGGTTTGAGCCTGAAGTCGCGCTCGGCGACATTTTCAAAAAGCGGATCGGCGAAGAGTGAGCCGTTGTCACGGCCCAGCTTGCGCCACTCGTCCCAGGTGAAATGTGCTTTTGTCAGGAGCTCTGGGACTTTTCCGTCGGTCGGCCAGTAAAGGTTGTTGCGGAAGACGAGGCTGTCTTTCGGATCACCGCGCTCGGGTTTGTCGTAGTGTTTCCAGTTCCACTCTCCACCGTCGAGGAGGGGCGCGGCGGCATCCCAGATGACGATGTTGCGTTCGTATTTGAAGCGCAGCCGCGCCTCGTTGCGCGAGGCCTGGATCTGCGCGGTGTGGCCGAAGGCGAAGATGTTGTTCCGCACCACGTTGAAATAGCCGTAGTGCTGGTGAAAGCCCGCGTTCCAGGTGTCGTGGACGAGGTTGTTCTCCATCAGGGTGTCGGCGCTGCCTTCGTCATTGTAAAGTCCCCATCCGCCGTAGCGATGGCTCGCGACGTGGTGAACGTGATTTCCCCGGATGATCGTGCCGGGCGAGGTGCCGAGGCCGTAGTAGCCGCCCATGTCGCTGAGGTAGGCCCAGCCGAGGTGATGGATGTGGTTGTTCTCGACGAGGGTCTCGCGCGAGGCGGTGTCTCCATAGCCCCAGTTCCATCCGGCGCTGACTCCGGTGTAGTAAAAGTCGGCAATGTCGTTGTGGGTGACGTCGCAGTGTTGGGTGTGTGTCAGGACGACGCCGCAGGCACTGGGGTGGAGACGTCCGCCGTGCTGGATGATGTTGTTGTCGACAATGATGTGGTGATTGACGCGGTGCTCCTCGGGGCGTCCTGTTTCGCCGACGTAGACACCGCCGCCGCCGAGGTCGTGGAGATAGCTTTTACGCACGAGGGAATTGGAGCATCCGTTTTTAAACCAGATCGCGTGGAGGCCGGTGTGCGCGATCTCGCAGTCTTCAAAACGGATCCCGTTGCTGTCCTCGATCTCGATAGCGCCGTCACTCGTGGTCGCGGCCTGTCCGTCATGGAGTCCGTCGGCGGGGTAGTTGTAATGGCTGTAGCGGAAGGAAATGCCCTTGAACGAGACGTCTTTCGCCCCTTTCATGATGAGAAATTTCTCCACGATGGGGGCGATCACTTCGACCTTTGTCATGTCCTCGCCCTCGAGTGGATGGTAGAGCACTTCGCCTTTCTCCCGATCAAGAAACCACTCGCCGGGCGCGTCGAGGGCGGAGCGGAAGTTTTCCATCCAGTAGCGCTGGTCGGGCTCAAACTCGACGAAGGGATAACGGGCGCGGCCTTTGATCTGGATAGCATGAGTGGCATCGTCGAGCGCTTTGATGCGGCACTGACCGACGGCCCAGGCGTGCGTCACGGTGATGAGGGCATCCTGGCGCTGCGCTTCGGGGATGTCTTTGAGAATCTGAAAGTGTTCGGGAGCGATGGAGAAGGCGTGAAAGTTCATGTTCTCCTTGAGATCGGGAAAGACATTGGCCCCGACCGCGTCGGTGATGTGGAGGTAGCCCTTGTTCGGAGTGCGGGCTCGGGTGGCGCGGCGGCCGTCGATCCAGAGTTGCTCGAAATTCCACGTTTTGTCGGGCAGGGTGGCCTTCCAGAGTCCGTCTTCCGTTTTGGTCCATCCAGTGATGGCTTTTCCTCCGTGGAAGACGGGGCGGGCTCCGGCGGCGGCCTCCCAGGTGACCCGGGAATCCTGTCCGTCGAACATGAGGGAGGCACTCAGCGGATAGACGCCGTCGGCAACGACGATGCGAACCGGTTTGGTCGCGGCACGAGCGGCGAGGAGGGCGGCTTCGGGCGTCTTTACCGGACCCTCCGGCGAGAGCTGGATATCCGCCGCGTGTGAGGGAACGACGAGAGCGATGAGGAGAAAAAAGAGAGGTCTGAACATGATGCAGGGGGATAGGGAATAATCGGGCGGGTTGCGGGGATTTCAACCCGACACGGTGTCCCCGGAGAAACTCTTTGAGGGTAAGAAAGGGGCGCGTTTTCACGGGGTTGCCAGAGGCTCGATTTTTGGATAGCCTGTGGCATGAACCTTAGACGAAAAGGACTCCGGGCTTGCCTCTTTGCCCTGGTAATGATCGTGACAGCGGCGGGTGCGGAGGAGGTAAAACCGCTCCTGCACATGAAGGCGGATTCCGACGAAGGTCTGTCTCCCGCCTATCGATGGCTCGATGTCGCGCAGGAGGCAACGGCCCGAGAGGTCGATCGCAACGCGCCGCGGCCGACTGTGATCGCGCGAACGCTTTCGATCTGGGCTACCTGCATGTATGACGCCTGGGCCGCCTATGATGCGACCGCTGTCGGTTCGCGACTCGGGAACAAGCTGCGGCGTCCCGAAGCCGAGCGGACTGCGGCGAATAAGGAAAAAGCAATCAGCTACGCCGCCTATCATGCTTTGCTCTATGTCTATCCGGATGACAAAGACTACCTCGACGAGCAGATGCGCGCGGCAGGGTATGATCCGGCCATTGTCTCGGATGATCCGGCCCGGCCCGAGGGGATCGGTCAGATCGCCGCCGCCGCCGTGATCGCCTATCGCCGGCACGACGGGGCCAATCAACACGGCGAAGAAGCAGGAGGCGACGGCACGCCCTATGGCGACTACACCTACTACCGTCCGGTGAATCCGCCCGATCGCATCATCGATCCGGATCGCTGGCAGCCGATCACTTTTACCCGCGACGACGGGAAAAGAGTGACTCCGGGCTTTCTCACGCCTCACTGGTATCGAGTGAAGCCATTTGTCCTCGAGAATGCGGCCCAGTTCCGCCCGCCGCCACCTCCGCTCACGACGACGGATGACGCTGCTCTGCGCAAAGAGACCGATCAGGTCCTCGCCTACAATCAGAAGCTCACCAACGAGGAAAAAGCGATCGTCGAATTCATGCGCGACGGACCTCGCTCGACAGGGCAGAGCGGTCACTGGCTGCGCTTTGCCCAGGATGTCTCGCGCCGCGACCGGCACGGTCTCGACGAGGACGTGAAGCTCTACTTTGTCATCGCGAATGTCGCTCACGATGCCTTCATCTCCTGCTGGGAGACAAAGCGCTACTACGACTCGTCGCGTCCATGGACCCTGATCCGTCATTATTATGCCGGACAGCGCATCACGGGATGGGCCGGTCGTGAGGGCGGGACTCGCGAGATGCCGGCAGAAGAATGGCGGCCTTACTCGCCCGAGAGCTTTATCACCCCGCCTTTCCCCGGCTATACGAGCGGTCACGCAACGGTGAGCGGAGCCTGTGCAAAGGCGCTCGAGCTTTTCACGGGAAGTGATGACTATGGATTCCTCGAGCGGAGGCGCCACTGCGAGCTCACCGAGACCAGCGGCGGCGATCTCGTTGATCTGAAACTGCCGACCTTTTCCTCCGTGGCCGAGATGGCGGCACTCTCGCGTGCCCTCGGCGGATACCACATCCCGGTCGACAATGATGTCGGACTCAAGGTCGGTCGTGAGATCGCAGTGTGGAGCTGGCCGAAGTATCAGGCTTACTTCGACGGCACTGCCGCGATCAGGGACGGCGGCGATTTGAAAACAGATTGAACGGATTCGTCTTCAGAAAGACAATACCTTCCAGTAATGGCGCGTGGACTCACAGCTCTGATGATGGTGCTGCTGATCGGGAATCCGTTCTGCTGCTGCGCCTTTGGTCATGGTGTCACCGCGCAGGAGGAGGTCCTCCCATCTTGTTGCCGCGCCAAGCGGGATGCCGCCTCGGGCACGACTGACCGCGATCCGGCTTCGAATGAGGAAGCCCCTCTCTCGTGTCTCTGCCGCAAGGCGGCCGGAGTCATCGCTCACGATGAAGTTCTTGTGCCGGCAGCCCGGATGATTGCTCCGGCACCGGTGTTTGCCTTTTTTGGAACGGACCTGTTGCCACTCGCGGCGAGATATTCCCGAGGGCACCTTCTCCACCCCGGGAGATACGGTCCCGTCGTCACCGCGCCGCCGCTCCGTGTTCTCTACGGGGTCTATCGTTGTTGAGAGAGCGGCGTCGCATGGCGTGCCCGCTCCGCAGGTTTCCCGTCTCACCGGCACGGGTCACCTGGCAGGGTAACCGGGCTTTGGGATGACACGAAATCCATCGGGAGGGAGTCACCGAAACGCCAGGCGAACGCGATCCGCGCCGGTCTGTTATGAGTCAAAAAAACAAAACTTAATTCTCTTATTCCATATGAAAACACTTCTTATCACTCTCATCGGTGCCGCTCTCTCCTTCACTCTTTCGGCTCAGGCGGAGGAGGAGAAAACCTTCGAAGGCGAAATGTCCTGTGCGAAATGCAATCTGAGTATCGCTGACAAGTGTGAAGACACCTTGAAGGTGGGCGATGTCCTCTATCTTCTCGAAGAGAACGGCAATCGCAAGACGAGCGAGCACGTCTGCTCGGATTCGGCGAAAGCCAAGGTGACCGGCAAGATCGAGGAGCGCGACGGGAAGAAATTCATCGTTGCCTCCAAGATTGTGGTCGAGTGACGATTCAATTGAGCGCGGAAACGGACACCTCGTCTGTCCTCCGAGGCTCGATGCGCCGCTCCGGGAAACCGGTGCGGCGTTTTCTTTGCTGGGCAATTCTGGTGGGGTTTCACCCCATGGGAGATCGGGGGGCTTGGTGGAATACTTCCTTCATCAGGAATAAAAAACTACCATGAACACCAAATCAAAAATCAAAGCCGGACTGAACACGATCTGTTTCTTACTGTTTTCCCTCACCGCCCTCATTCTCGTGGGCTGCGATCAGCAGAAAGCGGCGATCGACTCCAACAATGACGCCACCAAGGACGCCATTGATGATCGCAAAGAGGCCGTCGATGCCGCAGCTGAAAATGCGACCAACCGCACCGACCTTAGTGCAACGATTGATAAAGCGAACATCGAGGCGGACAAAATTGCGGCCAAAGCCCAGCTTGATGCTGACAAGATCAAGGCCGACGCCGATGCGGAAGCCGCCAAAGCGAGAGTCGACGCGGTCAAAGCCCAGCAGTAAAATCGAAAGCAGCCGCCGCCCGCCGAAGAGGCGGGCGGTTTGGACTGAATGGGAGACCGGCTCCTGTGGGGGCTAGACCGCCCTCTTTAACCGGGTTCGCCTCCGAGGGGCTCATCCCCTCACACCGGCCGCAACACGCTCTTCACGACCTCGCCCTTGTGCATCTTCTCAAAGGCCTCGTGCCACTCTGTGACCGGCCAGACGCCGCCGATGATGGGTTTAACGTCGAACTGTCCGCTCGAGAGGAGGGCAATGACGCGTTCCCAGATCGGCCAGTTGTGGCTGAAACTGCCCTGGAGGGTGATGTTTTTCTGCACGAGCGGATCAATGTTGAAATTGAGCGGCTGCGGTCCCCAGCCAACCTTGCTGATCCATCCGGCGGGGCGGACGAGATCGAGGGCGATCTTGAGGGTGATGCTTGCTCCGGCCGCGTCGATGACGCCGTCACAGCCGAGTCCGTCGCGCTGTAGGGCCCAGGGTTTGGCGTCGCCGATGATAACCTCGCAGCCGTAGCCGCGGGCGATCTCGAGGCGGTGGGCGTCCTGCTCAAGCCCCACAATGGCGACTTCGGCGCCGCAGAGTTTTGCCATGGCGGCGCATAGGATGCCGATAGTGCCGGGACCTAACACGACGACACGATCACCCGGCTCGATGCGGGCGTTCTTGACGACGGCGTTGTAAGCGACACAGCAGGGTTCAGTGAGGCAGGCCTGTTCGAAGGGGAGATGATCGGGGACGTGGTGGAGGATGCGCGAGGGGACGCGGACGTATTTGGTCATGGCCCCGTTGACGCCGTAGCCGAAGCCTTTGCGCGTGTTGTCGAGGTTGTAGAGACCGCGGCGGGTCATGGGATTGTCCTTCGAGATGATCGCGGCCGTCTCGGAGACGACGCGGTCGCCTTCCTTCCAATGTTCGACCTCCTTGCCGACCTCGACAATGTGGCCTCCGAATTCGTGACCGAGGACGACGGGGTAATTGACCGGCCAGGAATGATCGGCAGTCCACTGGTGGAGGTCCGATCCGCAGACGCCGACATTGGCGACTTCAAGGAGGACGTCCTCGGGGCCGATGGAAGGTTTTTCGATCTCGCGGATTTCGACGGAGTGTTTTTCGGGGGCGTAGTTGACGACGGCGGGGGATTTCATTGGGGAGTGTGGTGCGTTTGATTACTTTAAAAGCATTTGCGAAAATTCGCGGATATTTGCGGCCATTTGCGTTGAAATTTTTTCGGAAAGCCAGATCACTTTCCCTCTCTCGACCGCACCACCCGGAGCCATTCCAGTTTCGGATTTTTAAAATTGATAATGAGGCCAATTTTTAATCCGGAGATCCGCAGGTAGTTCAGCATTTGCGCTTGTTCGTTTTCTCCAATTGAATCGACCGACTTGGCGTCAATAAGAAGGTCATCGTTAACAGTGATGTCTGGAATGCAGTCGCCTACGACTTGATCAAGGTAAAGAATAGGATAAGGACGTTGCGAATCTGCTTTGAATCCAGTTCGTCGCAATTCGATTACCAGGGCATTCTCGTAGGGTTTCTCGCGAAGTCCTGGTCCGAGAGCGCTGTGGACCCGCATCGCGCAGCCGATGACTTCGTAGGATCCGTCTTCCGTTCGCATGACTTCAGAATTCAACGCAAATGGCCGCAAATACCCGCAAATGTTCGCAAATCAGATTTCCGCAGATGATCGCAGATCAAGAAAAGGTCCCCGCCACCACCTGCGCATGCACTGCCTCACAAATCATCCTGAGCGACCCTTCCAGATCCCCGTCAGCCGTCTTGAACGCATCGGCGTCGATCGTTAGTGGTGCTCCAAGGACGACAAGCGGGGCCCCGTACTGCGGACACTGGATCGCCTGTTCCAAGGTCAGCCCACCGACCGCCTGCACGGGCACCTTCACGGCCTGTACGACTTCGCGTAATTGATCGAGCGGACTCGGCATGCGGTGGCCGGCGGCGGCGATGCCTCTTCGTTCGTCATAGCCGATGTGGTGAATGACGTAGTCGCAGCCGAGGTCTTCGAGCCACTTTGCCCCGGTGACCATGTCCTCGCAGACCATGTTGTCGCCCATCACCTTGCAGCCGAAGTCGGCTCCGGCTTTGACGACGCATTTGACTGTCTCGGCGTGGGCGCGGGCCATCACGACGACGTGGGTGGCGCCGGCCTTAGCCATCATCTCGGCCTCGAGGTAGCCGCCGTCCATCGTCTTGAGGTCGGCGACGATGGGGGTGTCGGGAAAGGCGGCGCGGAGGGCGCGAACGCCATGGAGTCCCTCGGCAAGAATGAGGGGGGTGCCGGCCTCGAGCCAGTCGACCCCGGCGCGCATCGCGAGGGCGGCGGTTTCGAGGGCTTCGTCGATATTGGTGAGGTCGAGGGAGATCTGAACGATGGGTTTCATGAGAGGGGCTTGCAAAGGATGACAGAACCGGCGAGTTTCGTCGCGACAAAAGCTATGGGAAATGCGACACCCCTGAAACCTCTCGGGAGGCAGATACGACCTGCCTCGGAGATTCGCCAATGGGAGCAACGCAGGGAAGGATGGGTCGCTTCGATTGATCCTTCAAGCCACTTTCACCGGCTTTTTGATCATATTCCGGGATTGCATTTTTTTGCGAAGAATCGGGAAGGGCATCTGATGTTCGCGAGTCGCGGATTGCGCGAACGATACTCGATGCACGACGAATCAGAGATTCTCGGGATGACTGATTTTGATCTGAACCCCGATCTGATGGCCCGCGCCTATGTGGATGACGACAGGCAGATTCTGAGTGGAAAGGCTGAAGTGGTCGAACGCCTCGAACTGTGGTGGGACGGACAGGGGATGCCCGACTGGTTCATGGTCACGAAGCTACCGCTGCGGGATCGGAAAGGTCTCATCCATGGGGTGATGGGACTCCTCCGGCGACCTGACGAATCGGACCGCGAGTTACCGCTGTTTCAAACCGTGGCGAAAGCGGTGGAGATTATCCGTCGTGATTTCTCAGGACCCGTCGAGATCGAGGAGGTCTCGCGAATCTGCGGGCAATCCCTCCGGCAGCTCCAGCGCCGTTTCCGCACCGCCTTCGGGATCACTCCCCAGGAGTTCCTCATCAAGACCCGCGTTCTCGCCGCTCAGAGAATGCTCGAGGAGACCCCTCTCAACGCCACCGAGATCTCCCGTCTCTGTGGATTCGTCGATGCGAGCAGTTTCGCCCAGCATTTCCGGAAGCGCATCGGTATGACTCCCTCGGCTTTCCGGGAGAGACTCCGAAGTTGAAGGTGGATCATCCGGGTCGTTCTGTGCAGAGGGTTCGATTTCATCGAGATCGTGTACAGCAACCTGAAGGCTGCTGCGCAGGCCCATGGTATCTTCGGTTTGATCATCGCCGGCTGACATTGCCGGGTTGAGTTTTTTGACAAGTTGATTTCCGGCAGAGAATTGCTCGTCGTTCAGTGCGCTCAAGCGCCTCAGGCATTTCTCAAGATCGATGAGAAGATAGAGAGAGGCAAAAGCGAGAACGAGCAGGCTGCAGGTGACCCAGAGGATGATATCACTCATACTGATCAGATCGGAAAGGCGCAGTTTACCCCTCTGGATTGAGATGAGTGACAGGACAAGAATCAGGGAAACGACAAGCAGAGAGACGATTACGGGAAGTGAACCCCAGAGGATCAGACTCCGGAAGTTGGTGAGGTTTCTGGCTAATGTTCTTCTCCCGAAGTCATCAGACTCCGCTCGCCTCATCAATTCGACCTTTCCGGAAAAGATCATGCCCCGGGAACCCAGACACTCACTCTCTTTTCTCAGATCCGAACGGAAATGGAAAGATTAAAATGAGAGCTTAGGACTCTCCAAAGGAAGTCGCGATATAAAGGGCTGTAGCGGGAAACTCCACGACTATTACGCTTCGCCCTATTTGAGCTTTGTTAGGGGGTTTACCCGATCTTCGAGCGGCATCGTTGTTACCGCTCCGCCGCGCCGGTGCGATTCGAAGATCGCCATTGTCATTTCAAGGACAACACGACCGTCCAGCTCCGAGCAAAGCGGTTCCCGGTTCTCCTGAATCGCAGCGATGAGATCGCGAACGGGTCCCTGGTGTCCGCCGACGAGGGCGCGGATGTCGGTGATGGGCTCCGGTTTTCCAACGCCTCCGCTGGTGATCGGAACCCAGGTCCTCGCTTCGGCAGAAGGGCGAAACGGGCTTCCGGCCGAAAAATGAGCATTGGGTTCGGCATCGGCACGGAGGTCGATGATGCCTTCGGTTCCAACCAACTGGATTCCGAAACCGGTTTCCTTCACCCCGGCCCCGGCGACGGAGTCAAAGAACACAGGAATGCCTTTTTCGGTTTCAAAGCGGGCGTGGACTTCGTTCCCGGCGAGGGGTCCGATTCCTTCGGCCCCGTCCTTCACGTCGGCTGCCGTGATCGCCCGTCCGTCCTGCAGGACCATGGCCGAGACGGAGCGCGGCTCACCCGTGAAGTAGTGGCAGAGATTGAGGAGATGCGAACCGAGAACCCAGAGATCGAGTGAGCCGCCGCGGGCGTCCTCCTTGCCGCGGGCGCGGATCTCGAGCCAGCGACCAATGGCACCTTCCTCGATCATTTTTACAATGACGGGCAGGACGGGGTGATAGCGATTGCGATGGGCGAGGGCGAGTTTGGTGCCGCTCTTTGCGCAGGCGGCAACGATGGCGTCCGCCTCGACGAGGTCGCGGCAGAAAGGCTTCTCCACATAGAGGCCTTTTGCGCCCGCGTTGATCGCGGCAAGGATCATGTCATGGTGCTGGTCGATGTGGCGGGGGCCGATGGCGACGAGTTCAGGTTTTGTCGTCGCCAGCATCTCGCGGTAGTCGGCAAAGGCGGCCTCGGGTGCAAGCTTGAGTTTTTCCCCCGCCTTTTTCCTGCCTGCCTCGACCGGATCGGAGACACCGACGATCCTCGTCTCAGGCAGCCCCAACCAGACCGTGTCGAGTCCATGACCATACCCTCCCCGGTCGGTATCGCCGATTACCCCGACGGTCCAAATATGGTCATCCGTGCGTCCGGTGAGTGGAAGGCTGCCGACAAGGCCGGTGGCGAGGGCGCCCCTGAGGACGTGACGGCGGGAAAGGGGAGGAGTGATCATGATTTCTAAAATTCAGGGTTTGTTAGGATCGATTAGCTGGAGTGATCGCAGAAAGGCGGCGGACTTCGTCAGGGTATCCTCGTAGAGTGCCTCTTCGAACATGAGGTAGCCGTGCTTGCCTCCCTCGTTGATGTCGAGTTCACTCCGGTTCCCGGCGGCGAGCATGGATTCGTGGAATGTCTTCGCTCCAATGAAAGGGGTCGTGATGTCTCCGGTTCCGTGAAAGGTAAGCGTCGGAGGCAGTCCGGGTCGGACGTGGTGAACCGGTGAGAGTTCCTGCCAGCGCTCCCCGATTTTTTCGTTTCCGTAGCCCTCCTTCGAGGTGTCGATCACCGGGAAGAGAAGTATCAGAGCGTCGGGACGGCAGGAGACGGAAAGGTCGTCGCTTTCCTCATTCACCCCGTCGAACAGAGCGGTCGCGGCAGCGAGGTGACCACCCGCAGAGCCGCCGCTGACGATAATCTTTGCGGGATCGATCCCGAGTTCGTTCGCATGGGCACGCACGTAGCGCACTGACGAACGGGCATCCTTGACACAATCGAAAACGGTCGTGGTTCCGGGTTTGTAAAGCCGGTACTGCACACTGATTCCAACCATGCCGTGGCGTTTGGCGAAATCCGAGGCGAAAGGATACATGCGACTCGGGTCCATTCCGCCCCAGCCTCCTCCGTGGATGATATGGAAGCAGCTTCGCTTATCGGTGGGAGCCCAACCGTCGGGAAGAAAGAAGCGGAGCTCAAGTTCACGATCAGCCACCTTTTTGTAAACGACGATACGATCAGGGGTGAGCGAGGAGACCCGGCTGTTGATGTAGTCCGCTTTCTTCTTTTCCTTCGAAGCCACGGCGGGTTCGGCGGAAATGGCAGGGAGCAATGTAAGGACGAGGGCCGGAAGGAGAAGGAATCGGAGCATGACGGGCGGGGTTTTCGGGAATGCTGGCAGTTTACGGGATGGACTGCAAGCCGCCACAGGGGACGCATTTCGGAAAGTAGGTGATAGGAAATTCCCGGAATGGGATATGTTGGGGATGTCTGCCACATGATCAAGTCCCCGCCCCGCATTGCTGTTACCATGGGCGACCCCGCCGGGGTCGGACCCGAAATCTGCCTCGATCTTCTCGCGAAGGGGGTTGGTGCCGGAGATTACATCCCCATTGTCTTCGGGGACAGGGCGGTGCTCGAGAAGTGTGCGGAGGCCACCGGAAAACCGGCGCCGGCATGCTTTGTCACCGAGGATGAAATCGCGGGCTGTGAGACGGCGGCGGTTTTCGATCTCCCCGGTCTTCCGCTCGGGCACTTCGTTCCCGGGGTCGTGAATGCGGCCACCGGTCAGGCGGGTTATGACTATATTATCAAAGCGATCGACCTGGCTCTGGCGGGAGTCGTCGACGGGGTGGCGACCGCACCGATCAACAAGGAGGCGCTCCGGGCGGCCGGGATACAACATCCGGGGCATACTGAAATTTTTGCCGAACGCACCAGGGCGACCCGCTCCTGTATGATGCTGACCTCGGATATCCTGACCTGCAGCTTTGTGACGGTGCATGTCGGTTATCATGAGGTGCCGGGGTTGCTCACGAGTGATCGTATCGTTGAGGTGATCGAGTTGACCCGTGACGCGATGAAACGCATCCGGGGGAGGGAACCGAAACTGATTGTCTGCGGACTCAATCCCCACGCCGGCGAGCACGGTTTGTTCGGAAATAGGGAGGAGGAGCGGATTATTCTCCCTGCCATCGAGCGGGCCCGGGCCGCTGGGGCGGATATCGAGGGACCTCTGCCGCCCGATACCGCCTTCCTCGAACGCAGGCGGAAGGAAACCGACGCCGTCATCTGTATGTATCACGATCAGGGTCACATTCCGCTCAAAGCGCTCGCCTTTGACCGCGCGATCAACACCACTTTGGGGCTGCCCATTGTCCGGACCTCGGTGGACCACGGGACCGCTCTCGACATCGCCTGGCAGGGAAAGGCCAATCCGGGGAGCCTCTTTGAAGCGGTTGCGCTGGCGGCAAAATTGAGCCGGTAAGCGGGGTGTTGCTCCTGAAGAAAATTCTCTCTGGCGTCTTTACGAGCGTGCCAAAGGTCCTGAACCGGTTCAGAATGGAGGAAATCAACCCTCCTGTATGAAACACCTGTCCCTCTTTTCCCTTCTTCTTTTCCTCGCCGTCCCGGCCTTTGCCGAGCTTGCCGGTTCGAAGCCGAATATCATCCTCGTGATCACCGATGACCAGGGGTATCCTCCTCTCGGTGCCCACGGGCATCCCTGGCTGAAGACCCCCAATCTGGATTCCCTCCACGATCAGAGCACTCGTTTCACCCGCTTCCTTGTCGCTCCCACCTGCTCTCCGACCCGGTCGGCGATCATGACCGGACGACATCCCGAGAAAAACGGTATCACCCACACGATTCTTGAGCGTGAACGGATGACTCTGAACGCGACGATTCTGCCGCAGGTGCTCAAGACGGCGGGCTACAGCTCGGGCATTTTCGGGAAATGGCACCTTGGCGACGAAAAGGAATACCAGCCTGATCAGCGGGGCTTTGAAGAGGTCTTCATCCACGGGGCCGGCGGAATCGGGCAGGAGTATGCGTGTTCCTGCGCCGACGCTCCGGACAATCAATATATGAATCCGGTCATCCGGCACAATGGTCGTTTTGTCAGGACGGAAGGATTTTGTACGGATGTCTTCTTCACGGCGGCGCTTGGCTGGATCAAAGAGAAGTCGGAGGCGAAGGAACCCTTTTTCGCCTACCTCTCGACCAATGCTCCCCACGGGCCTTTCATCGCTCCGGAGCAGAACGCGAAACGTTTCACCGATCTCGGATTCGGGCCGGAGCAGGCCGGATTCTACGGGATGGTCGAGAATATCGACGAGAACATGGGGCGGCTCATGGAGAAGCTGAAGGAATGGCAGCTCGAAGAGAACACGGTGGTGATCTTCATGTCTGACAACGGAATGACCGGGGGAGGATCGGGCCGTCCGGGGCAGGATCTTGCTCCGGGGTATCCTTTCTTCAATGCGGGAATGAAGGGCCTCAAAGGGTCGACCGATGAGGGCGGGGCTCGGGTGCCGTTCTTTATCCGCTTGAACGGAAAGATCACGGCCGGACGTGAGATAGACCGTATCGCTTCCCATATTGATGTTCTGCCCACTCTTGCCGCTCTGACAGGGGCAACCCTTCCGGAGAATCAGGTCGAGGGGCGAAACCTTCTCCCTTTGATCGAGGGGCAGGGGGCTGACTGGGCGGATCGATATCTTTTTAATCATGTCTGCCGCTGGCCCACCGGGGCTGAGCCGGATGATTTCCGGGACGTGAACTTTTCGGTGAGAAACCAGAAGTATCGTTATGTCGGAGCGGCCCAGGGCGCGGGAGGAAAAGGAAAGGGCAAAAAGGGAGCTGCGCCCGATGCCGGGGGGCCTTCGCTCTATGACATGGAGGCTGATCCGGGGCAGGCGAGCAACGTGATAGCCGATCACCCCGATGTCGCTGCGGCGATGAAGGCTGCCTATGACCAGTATTGGAAAGAGGCGCGGCCTCTCATGGTCAACGAGGATGCGCCGATGTCCCCGACAAAGCCCTATCACGAGTGGTATCGTGAGCAGGAGGAAGCCAGCGGTATTCCAAAGTGGCGGGCGCCGAAGATCTGAACGACCCGGGAGAGGGTTTTTTCTTTCTCAAGTTCGGGGTCCGCATATGCGGATCTTTTACCCCGAGACCGTTTACACGTTCAGGGGTTCTTGATAAGCTCGATCACAATGTCTTCCGTCTTCCTGCGTTTATCGACCTTCTGTCTCCGGGGCTCATTTCTCCTGTTCACCTTGAGCGCAGGGGCGGCGGACCGTCCCAACGTCCTCTGGTTCGTGGTTGACGACATGTCGGCAAATTTTTCCTGTTACGGGGAAAGTTCGATTTCAACTCCCCATGTCGACAAGCTGGCTGCGGGAGGAATCAAGTTTACGAGCGCGTTTGTTACCGCGCCGGTCTGCTCAAGCAGCCGGTCGGCGATGATCACCGGGATGTACCAGACAAGCATCGGAGCGCATCATCATCGCAGCGGCCGGGGGGAACACCGGATCCAACTGCCGGGAGAGGTGGTGCCGCTTCCGTCTCTCTTTCAAGGGGCGGGATATTACACCTGCATCGGGAGCGGACTGCCGGGGATCGATCATCGAGGACTGCCGATCAAGAAGGATCGCAAAGGAAAGACGGACTACAACTTTGACTGGGATGCTTTGATCTACGACAGCCACGATTGGTCGGGGCGGGCAGAGGGTCAGCCCTTTTTTATGCAGGTGCAGCTTCACGGAGGGAAGTTGCGCGGTGATACGGAGGCCGCCTATGAAGAGATGAAAAAGCGGGCCGTGACGCTATTCGGTGAATCGATGGATCCTGACAAGGTCACCTTACCTCCCTACTATCCGCGTGACCCGGTTCTCCTCAGGGATTGGGCCGCGTATCTCGACAGTGTTCGAATCACGGACTGGCACGTCGGGCAGGTCATGGCCCGCCTCGAGAAAGAAGGGTTACTGAAGAATACCGTTGTGATCTTCATGACCGACCACGGCATCAGCCATGCGAGGGGCAAACAGTTCCTGTATGATGAAGGCACTCACATTCCCTTTGTCATTTGCGGTCCCGGTGTCGAAGCGGGGAAGGTGAGGGACGATCTCATCGAGCACATCGACATGGCCGCGATTTCGCTCGCGGCCGCCGGACTTCCGGTACCTGCCTGGATGCAGGGGCGCAATGTTCTGGCAGGGGACTACTCCCTTCGCGATGCCGTTTTTTCCGCCCGCGACCGCTGCGGGGAAGCGGCTGACCGGATCCGTTCGGTGCGGACAGAGGATTATCTCTACCTCAGAAACTTTCATCCCGGGCGTCCGCACTTGATGGCCAACGATTACAAGGACACGAAGTTGATCATTCAGCGGCTGAGGGAAATGCATGCGGAAGGACAGTTGCCGGAGATCTCCGAAAAGCTGCTCTTCGCGCCCGTACGTCCGGCGGAGGAACTCTACGAGTGGAGAGATGACCGTTGGCAAGTCGCAAACCTCGCGGCCGACGCGGTGCATGAGGAGGCCAGACGCCGTCTCTCGGCACGTTTGGACCAATGGATCGAGGAAAGCGGCGACCCCGGAGACGAATCGCCCGAGGTCTACGATCTGGAGATCGCTGATGAGCTGGCAGTGATCAAGGCGGGTTCGGAAAGGTATCGGGCCTTTTCAAAGAACGCGGAAGTGTACCGCCAGTGGATGAAGGAGGGGGAATGAACGTCCGTCTGTGTTGCCCCATTTCAACAGCGTTGCTCCCGATCCCTGGCAGACAAAAAATTGCCACCGATAAACTCAGGACTGCACCAATGACCGAAGACGACTTTTCCCAATGAAATTCATTCACGCTTTCCTTCTGCTATTCGCCGCGATTCACCTTGCCGCCGAAGATCGTCCTAACATTGTCTTTTTTCTTGCTGATGATCTCGGGCAGCGGGACCTGGGTGTGTATGGCAGCACCTTTCACGAAACGCCGAATCTCGATCGCCTCGCCAGGGAGGGGATGCTCTTTACCGAAGCTTATGCCGCGTGTCCGGTCTGTTCGCCGACACGTGCCAGTGTCATGACCGGCCAATGGCCCCAGCGGACCGGGATCACGGATTACATCGGAGCCCCGACGGAGCCGGGACAATGGAAGCGCAACACCAGGCTCCTCCCGGCGCCCTACTCCGACAGGCTCGCGCTCGAAGCGCCGACGCTTGCCAAGGCGATGAAGGGTGCCGGATACGCCACCTTCTTCGCCGGAAAATGGCACCTCGGTCCGGAAGGCTGGTGGCCGGAAGATCAGGGTTTTGAAATCAACATGGGCGGAGTTGACCGGGGCGGTCCTTACGGTGGCAAAAAGTATTTTTCGCCCTATGGGAATCCCCGCCTCAGCGACGGGCCCGAAGGTGAGCACCTCCCCGACCGCCTCGCCACCGAAACCGCTAAATTCATTGAGGCGAACCGCGAGAAACCCTTCTTTGCCTACTACTCCTTTTACGACGTGCACACTCCGCTGATGGCGCGTGAGGACTTGAAGAGCAAGTATGAGAAAAAGCGGGAGCAACTCGGTCTCACCGAGAAATGGGGGCGCGAGGGCGAGCGCGACGTTCGTCTCGTCCAGGAGCATGCTGTTTATGCGGCCATGGTTGAGGCGATGGATCTTGCCGTCGGCAAAGTGTTGGCCAAGCTCGACGAGCTGGGATTGCGCGAGAAGACCCTCGTCATTTTTACAAGTGATAATGGAGGTCTCTCGACGAGCGAGGGCTGGCCGACTTCGAACCTACCGTTGAGGGGCGGGAAAGGGTGGATGTATGAGGGCGGTATTCGCGAGCCTCTTCTCGTCCGGTGGCCCGGAGTGGTGGAGGCGGGAAGTATTTGTGAAACCCCGGTGAGCAGTCCTGATTTTTTCCCCACCCTCCTTGAAGCCACTGGCACCGCGACACAGCCGGGGCAGGTGCTCGATGGACTCAGTCTTTTACCGGTATTCAAGGGAGGCCAGCTTCAGGATCGAGCTCTTTTCTGGCATTACCCCCATTATGGGAATCAGGGGGGTGCCCCCGCAGCGGCAATTCGTCGCGGCGATTTCAAGCTCATCGAATGGTTCGAAGAGAATCGGCTGGAGCTTTTCAATGTTGGTATCGATCCGGGTGAGCAGAGTGATCTTTCTTCCGAGCAAGCCGCGCTCGCGTCCGAACTGAGGGACGAACTCCATGCCTGGCAGAAGGAGGTGGGCGCGAAATTTCCCGCTCCCAATCCCGCCTACGACCCCGCGAAGCCGAACGGACGGGCTGCGGTAAGGAAGCCGGCAGGGACGCCTGCGGAAGGAAAAACAAAAGGTAAAAAATCCATCTGATCGAAAACTCATGAGAATTTTCCTCCTCCTTCTCGGCATGGTTGTCGCCGGTTCCCTGCAATCAGCCGACAAACCGAACATCCTCTTCCTCTTCGCGGATGACCAGTGCTTTGAAACGATCGCGGCTCTTGGACACACCGACATTGACACACCCAACCTCGACCGTCTCGTGCAGCGAGGGACGACTTTTACCCATGCCTACAACATGGGTTCATGGAGTGGCGCCGTCTGTGTCGCAAGCCGTACGATGCTGATCACCGGCCGCACCGTGTGGCGGGCCAATCAGATCTATAAAACGACCGATCAGGAGCGTGAGGCGGGACGGCTCTGGCCACAGATGATGTCACGGGCAGGCTATGAGACCTACTTTACCGGCAAGTGGCATATCCAGGCACAGGCGGAAAAGGCCTTTGATGTGGTCAAAGACGTCCGCGCGGGGATGCCGAAAGATGTGCCCGCGGGATACAATCGTCCCCTCGCCGGACAGCCCGATCCGTGGAGCCCGAGCGACCCGCAGTTCGGCGGGTTCTGGGCCGGAGGAAAACACTGGAGCGAGGTCGTGGGAGACAACACGATCGGGTTCCTCGGTGCGGCGGCAAAGTCCGAAAAGCCGTTCTTCATGTACATTGCCTTCAACGCTCCCCATGATCCCCGCCAGTCACCGCAGGAGTATGTCGACCGGTATCCGCTGGACCGTATCAGCATCCCGGCGAACTACCTTGCCGACTACCCTCACAAAGACACCATCGGATGCGGTCCGGGGTTGCGTGATGAAAAGCTCGCTCCGTTTCCCCGCACCGAACTGGCCGTGAAAACCCACCGGCAGGAGTATTATGCGATCATCACCCACATGGACGCGCAGATCGGTCGCATCCTCGATGCGCTTGAAAAATCGGGTGAGGCGGAAAATACGTGGATCTTCTTCACCGCCGACCATGGCCTCGCGGTGGGACATCACGGACTCATGGGCAAACAGAACATGTATGATCACAGTCTGCGCGTCCCCTTCGTCGTGAATGGTCCCGGAGTGAAGGCGGGTGAAACGATATCGGCGCCGATCTACCTGCAGAGCGTGATGGGGACCGCGCTCGATCTCGCCGGTGCGGCGAAAGAGGAGCCGGTCGAGTTTGCAAGCGTCCTGCCGCTCCTCGAAGGCAAAGGAGAAGGTCTCGATGCGGTCTACGGAGCTTACCTCGATCTGCAACGTGCCGTGGTTCATGACGGCTGGAAGCTGATCCTTTATCCGAAAGCGAAAGTGGCGAGACTCTATCATGTTGCCAACGATCCTCTCGAGTTACAGGACCTCGCTAATGACCCGGCGCAGGGGGTGAGAAAGAAGGCGCTTTTTGCGAAATTCCTGGAATTGCAGAACGAGCTCGAAGATCCCCTCGATGTCGCGGCTGTTTACCCGGATTTGAAATGAAAGCTCGATCCCTGATTTCCCCTGTAGCCGGGTTCTTCGACCCCGGATTGAGCGCGCTGAAACATTGGGCGCCCATCCCGGCCTCACGGAGATCCGCTACAATGTTGCGGTCTGTTTTGGCGGGTATGTTAGTTATTGTGCTCTTTCCTGCGACGGCTGAGGACAAGCCCAACGTCATTTTTATCATGGCCGACGATCAGGGTAGCGTCGATCTCGGGTCCTACGGAGCGACCGACCTCGCCACTCCGAACACCGATGCCCTCGCCGCGCGCGGGGTGCGCTTCACGCAGTTCTATTCGGCGGCACCGGTTTGCTCGCCTTCCCGGGCGGGCATGCTGACGGGGCGGTGGCCGGTGCGGGCGGGGGTGCCGGGGAACTGCGCCTCCCGGAAAGGTGAAAAGGGTGCCCTGCCTCCCACGGAGATCACGATGGCGGAGATGTTCAAGTCAGCCGGCTACGCCACCGCTCACATCGGGAAATGGCACATCGGATACACACCGGAGACACTTCCTCTGGCGCAGGGTTTTGATCATTCCTTCGGCCACATGGGCGGCTGCATCGATAATTACTCGCACTTCTTTTACTGGAGCGGGCCTAACATCCACGACCTCTGGCGCAACGGGGTCGAGGTCCATCACGACGGCGAATTTTTTCCCGATCTCATGGTGCGCGAGGCCTCGCAATTCATGGAGGGGAACCGGGAGAAACCTTTTTTCATCTATTATGCGATGAACTCGCCGCATTATCCCTATCAAGGTGATGCGAAGTGGCTCGAACATTTCAAAGATCTGCCCTACCCGAGAAATCTCTATGCGGCCTTCGTTGCGGCGCAGGATCAGCGACTCGGGGATCTTTTTGCGACGATCGATGCACTTGGTCTAAGGGAAAAGACCATCATCGTTTTTCAGAGTGACAACGGACACTCCACCGAGGAGCGTGCCGATTTCGGGGGAGGCAGCGCGGGACCGTATCGCGGGGCAAAGTTCAGCCTTTTCGAGGGCGGCATCCGCCTGCCCGCGATCATCTCGTGGCCGGGGCGACTTCCGCAGAATGAGTCTCGTGACCAGCTGGCGCACGCCTGTGATTGGCTTCCCACTCTCGCCGAGCTCACCGGGGTGGAGGTCCCTCCGGTGACGCTGGACGGACGCAGTCTCGTTGGTGTGCTGAGCGATTCCGTCGCACCCTCTCCGCACCAGGGGCGGGCTCTGCACTGGCAGGTGGGGGAAGGACCAAAGGCCGACTGGGCCGTGCGTGAGGGTGACTGGAAATTGATCGGGCGATCCCGGGATACCGGTGCGGGCGACCGCCTCCCGCCGCTCGAGAATCTCCTCTTTAATCTCGCCGAGGATCCCGGTGAGAAGAATGACCTCGCGTCGAAACATCCCGATCAGGTAAAGCGCCTGCGGGAACTACACGAGAAACACCTCGACTAGGGCAGTCTGTTTATCGCTTAATTTTCCCAATACTCCCATGAAAAAATCCCTTCTCCTTGCCGTCTCCCTGCTGAGCTTTGCATTGCCGTCCTCGAATCGTGCCGCCGATGGTCAGCCGAACATTATCTACCTCATCTCCGACGATCATGCCTGGACCGACTACGGGTTCATGGGGCATCCGCAAATCGAGACGCCGAATCTCGACAAACTGGCCGCCCGGAGCGCTCTTTTTTCCCGCGGGTATGTGCCGACTGCGCTCTGTCGTCCCGCTCTCGCGACTTTTGCGAACGGTCTCTATGCCCACCAGCACGGAGTCACCGGGAATGATCCCGCCCCGCTTCCGGAAAAGCCGGATGAAGCCGGTGAAGCGAAAGCAAAAGGAAAAGGAAAGGGGAAGGGCAAAGCTCAGCCCGAGTCACCCGAGTATGCCGCCCTGCGCGAGAAGCTCATCGCGAAGATGGACGTGCAACCGACGATCATGGATCTCCTAGGGGAAAAGGGTTATGTGAGTCACCAGTCCGGTAAGTGGTGGGAAGGCACCACGGCGAGGGGAGGGTTCACCGAGGGAATGACCCGCGGCTTTCCCAACCCGGGCGGGCGACACGGAGACGAGGGGTTGAAAATCGGCCGCGAGGGCATGGATCCCGTCTTCGATTTCATTGACCGCTCGGTCGCTGCGGAGAAGCCTTTTTTTGTGTGGTACTTCCCCTTCATGCCGCACACGCCGCATACCCCGCCGCAGCGGCTCTTCGACAAATACAAGGCCAGGGGAATCGAGTCCGATCACGTCGCCCGCTACTACGCGATGGTCGAGTGGTTCGACGAGACCGTCGGGCAGCTTCTCGACAAACTCGAGGAAAAGGGACTCACCGAAAAGACGCTCATCGTATATTCGTCGGACAACGGATGGATTCAGGATCCCGACTCGCAGGGCTACGCGCCCAAGTCGAAGCAGTCGGCCAACGAAGGCGGCACGCGGCAGCCGCTGCTCTTCTCCTGGCCTGGGACGATCGTTCCGGGTGACCGGAAGGAGCAACTCTGCTCGACGATCGATTTTGTCCCGACCTGCCTCGCCGCTGCCGGGGCGGAGATTCCCGCAAATCTTCCCGGACTCAATCTCCTTCCCATCCTGAAATCGGGCGAACCGACCCCGCGCGATGACGTCTTCGGCGAGACCTTTGCCCACGACGTCGCCGACATTGACGATCCCGAGGCGACCCTGCTCTACCGCTGGGTCATCGAGGGAAAATGGAAGCTGCTCCTCACCTACGACGGCAAACTCGATCGCTACGCCAGCTCACATCCGAGAACCGAAAAAAGACCCCAGCTTTATGATCTGCTGGCCGACCCCCATGAGGAGAAAAATCTCGCCGCGGAGAATCCCGAGGTGGTCGCCCGTCTTGGCGCGAAATTGCAGGATTGGTGGCCCGTGACGAAACGCCAGGTCCTGACCGAATGGACTGAAGCGGCGGGAGAGTGGAAGTGAACCCGATCGTTTTTCCTGCGAGCCCTCTCGAGCCTTGGATCATAGCAAAAATAACCTGATCGGAGTATGATCACCAATAGACTAAGGCCGGCCGATTTCCGATCCATGCGACAATGTCTCGTCGCCGCGATCTTCGTGGTTACACCGGTCTCGTTTCACGGCGCTGCGCCGCCAGGTGAAGCATTTTTGGAGGAGCACTGTTTCGATTGCCATGACGGCGAGACCAGGAAGGGCGGGTTGGATCTGACCACACTCACCTTCGATTTGAACGAGGCGGCGTCCTTCGCTGCCTGGGTGAAGGTTCACGACCGGGTGCGCGACGGCGAGATGCCGCCGCCGAAGAAAACGCGTCCGCCCGAAGAAGAAACGAAGTTGCTCCTTGCGACCCTCGATGCGGGACTCCGCGAAGCGGATGCGGCACGGCAGGCGCTGGAAGGCCGGGCCCTCGCCCGCCGCCTGAACCGCGATGAATACCAGAACACGCTGAGGGATCTCCTCGGCGTGGCGAAGGATTACCGGGCACAGTTGCCGGAGGATGGCAGGGCGCATGGCTATGACAAGGTGGGCTCGGCGCTGAGCGTCTCGGCGGAGCATTTGCAGGCCTACCTCGCGACGGCGCGGGAGGCGCTCGACGAGGTCCTTTTGACCGGACCCGCTCCGAAGGCGGAGCCCTTGCACCTTCCCCAGCGCTGGGAGCAGCGTCATTTCGGCAAGGATTTTTACTCACGCTTTGGCTGGACCTTCGGCGATCAGCCGGATGCGCTGGTGCGCTTCGGCGACTTCGTCGAAAAGATCACCGGCTATCGCGGGGCGCCGGTGGCGGGGATGTATCGTTTCCGGGTCAAGGCGCGGGCCTGGGGCGGGGAGACGGTGAAGGCGCGCATCAAGGCGGGCGATGAACGGAATTCGAACACGTCATGGGTGGTGACTTACACCGAGTTTCCGCCGGAAGGTGCGGTCGTGGAGGTGACGACCTACCTGCGGGAAAAGGACACGCTGCGGGTGTCGCCCGTCGGCATCGCAGGGCCGAGCACGCAGCATCGCGTGGAGCAGGCCTTGAAGGGAAGAAAGGGCTTCGATGCGAACACCTATCAAGGCCCGGGTCTGGCGATGGAGTGGGTCGAGGTGGAAGGTCCGCTGTATGAATCGTTGCCCACGCCGGGATACCGTCGTGTCTTCGGGGATCTCGATGTATCCGGGGCGATAAGGGAGGATGCCGTGGTGGTCCTGCGGGGCTTTTTGCCGCGAGTCTTCCGCCGGGCGGTGAGTGATGAAGAGGTGGATCACTACGCGAAGATTTATGACCGGGCGGCGGAGCAGGGCGATTTCCTCGCCGCGATGAAGGTGACCCTGCAGGCCGCCTTTTGCTCGCCGCACTTCCTCTACCTCGATGCTCCGGCAGGTGAGCTGAAGGATGAGGCGCTCGCCTCGCGTCTCTCGTATTTTCTCTGGTGCAGCACTCCCGATGAGGAACTCCTCGCCCTGGCCGCAAGGGGCGAGTTGCGCAAACCCGCGACGCTGCACGCGCAGGTGGACCGGCTCCTGAAAGATCCGAAAGCCGAGGGATTCAACGAGAGCTTCACCGGGCAGTGGCTCGATCTGCGCAAGATCACCGCGACGACGCCGGACGCGCGGCTTTATCCGGAGTGGGACGAGCTGATCGAGTGGTCCTGCGTGAAGGAGACGCGGATGTTCTTCGACGAGGTGCTCAAGAACGATCTCAGCGTGACGAACTTCGTGCAGTCGGACTTCGCGATGCTGAACGAGCGGCTTGCAGAGCACTATGGCATTCCCGGCGTCAAAGGGGTCGCGATGCGCAAAGTGTCCCTTCCGGCCGGCTCCGTGCGCGGCGGGGTGATGGCCCAGGCGAGCGTGCTGAAGGTCACGGCGAATGGCACGACCAGCTCTCCGGTGCTGCGCGGTGTGTGGGTGATGGACCGCCTTCTCGGTCTTCCAGTGCCTCCGGTGCCGCCCGGGGTGCCCGCGGTGGAGCCGGACATCCGCGGGGCCACGACGATACGCGAGCAGCTCGCCAAACATCGCAACAGCGAGAGCTGCGCGGGCTGTCATGCAAAGATCGATCCGCCGGGATTTGCGCTGGAGAGCTTCGATGTCATCGGCGGCTGGCGCGAGCGCTACCGCGCGGCCGACGACGCGGTCACGGACCGTCAGTTCATTCCGCGGCCGCTTACCTTTGATGCGCCGGCCTTCGTGAAGGACCCGTCGAAACGCGGCCCCATGCTGGCCCGCGTCGGTCTCGGTCCGAAGGTTGATGCCAGTGGCGAGATGCCCGGCGGCGCGGCCTTTGCAGGCTACGAAGAGTTCCGCCGCGCCCTCGTCGCGAAGCCCGATCAACTTGCCAGCTCGCTCACGCGGCATCTCGTCACCTACGCCACCGGCACCGCCCCGCGATACGCCGACCGCGCCATGGTGGACCGCATCGTCGACGGGGTGAGCGGGAAGAATTACGGCTTCGCCTCACTCGTTCACGAGATCATTGCGAGTCCGCTCTTTTTGAACCGATGAGACCGCCAATGGAAACTCCTTTCGCCTACGCTTCCACCCGGAAGAGCACGACGCTTGTCACCATTGGATTGGTCCTTCTCTGGACCGCCGCGTTTGCCGCCGATCCCGCCCCGGGAAGCGGCTCGCTCGATGCGGGCGTCGGCAGTGTGGACATCACCCCGACAGGGCCGGTGGTGCTCGCAGGATCGCCGAGCCGTCTTTTGTCCAACTCGATCAAGTATCGGCTATATGCCCGTGCCCTCGTCTTGTCGGATGGGAAACAAAAAGTCGCGATCGTCACGCTCGATACCCTGAAATACCCCGTGGAGCACTCCGAGCGGGCGCGACAGCAGATTGAAAAAAGCACGGGCATTCCCGCCAGCCACGTCATCATCTGCTCGTCGCACACCCATCGCGGACCGCTCTGGAGTTACTATCCGGATCAACTTGTCACGCCCATCGCCGTGGCGGTGACGATGGCCGTGCAATCGATGACGCCGTGCCGCCTTGGGATGGTGAAATGCCGGGCCGAAGGTGTGAGTGAGTGCCGCCGCGTCATCAAAGAGGGTCACGCCTGGAATCGCTGGCAGTTGAAGCCCGACGAGCAGGACAAGTATCCCGCCGAAGGTCCCTCCGATCCCGACTTTGACGTGCTCGCGCTCATCGACACGAATGAGAAGTGCAAGGCGGTGCTCTACAACTTCGCCTGCCACGCCGCGAACACGCGCGACGTCAGCGTTTCCGCGGATTTCCCCGGAGCCGTTCAGCAATACCTCCGCGATCACCTCGGCTACGAGGTGCCCGCGCTCTTCCTCACCGGCGCGTGCGGAGATGTGAATCCGATCTACTCGGTCAAGGAGGAAGTCTTCGGAGAAACGCTCGGTCGTGAGATCGTGCGCGGCCTCGGCCAACTTGATTTCATCGCGCAGCCTTCGCTCACCCTCGACACGCGGGAGTTTGCGATGCCCGGCCGTGAGAATCCCGAGTTCAGGGAAGCCGAGGTCGCAAGGAACTGGCCCGGGCAGCTCGAACATTACCGGAAAAATTTCGTCAACATGCAGCAGCGGGCGAAGCCGAGCTATCCCTACTTCATCACCGGCCTCCGCATCGGCGATGATTTCGCTCTTGTCACAAATGCCAACGAACTCTTCTGCAGCATCGCGATCGACATCAAAAAGCAGTCACCCTTCAAACACACCATGACCGTCGAGCAAACGAACGGTGCCCACGGCTACGTCCCCACCGCCAAAGCCTTCGAAGGCGGCAGTTACGAGACCTGGTTCGGCGAACACTCCTATCTCACCACGAAAGCCGGCGAAATCATCGAGCGGGAATCCCTTGACATCCTGAGGCGCTTGAAGGAGTCGCCCTGAAAATTCCGATCCCCATGAACACCCCGCACCTCCCCGTCGCCGCCCTTTCCCGCCGCGCCTTTCTCCGCAACACGGGCGTGGGTCTGTCGCTGCCATTTCTCGAGGCCATGCTGCCGCGCTTCGCCCGCGGCGCCGATGCCGCACCTCCGCGTCGCATGGTGCTGATCAACAAGGCGCTCGGACTGCATGCGCCGGATTTCTTTCCGGAGAAAACGGGGAGCGATTTCGAGCTCTCGCCTTACCTGAAGCCCTTCGCTGCGCTGCGCGGCGACTTCACGGTGTTCAGCGGTCTTTCGCATCCCGAGGCAGGCGGCGGGCACTCTTCGGAGGCGAGTTTCCTCACGGCGGCGCCTCATGCGGGCACGCCGGCATTCCGCAACACCATCTCGCTCGATCAGCTCATCGCCGAGCAGATCGGGGCGCAGACGCGACATCCGTTTCTCGCCTTCGGTTCGCACAGCGGCAGTCTCTCGTGGACGCGGAATGGCGTGCAGATCCCGCCCGACAAAGATCCGGCCACTGTCTTTCGCCGCCTCTTCATCGCCGGCACGCCCGACGAGGTTCGCGAGCAGGAGCGGCAGTTGCGCGATGGCCACAGCATCCTCGATTCCGTGCGCGAGGAGACCGCCGCGCTGCAACGCCGTGTCGGCACCGGGGACCGGGATCGCCTCGATCAATACTTCACCGCCGTGCGCGAGGTGGAGAAGCGCCTGCAAACCGCCGAGTCCTGGTCGCACAAACCCAAGCCGCAGGTGCAGGCACCGCCGCCGGGCGAGTATCCCGACGCCTCCGACATCGTCGGCCGCATGGGCATGATGCTCGATCTCGCCCACCTCGCCCTCCAAACCGATTCCACGCGACTCATCACCTTCGCGATTGATGTCGACGGCGGCGTGCCGCCGATCGAGGGAGTCAATGAGAGTCGTCACAATCTCAGCCACCACGGACAGGATCCCAAGAAGATCGAGCAGCTCCGCCGCATCGAGCTCGCCGAGTTGGAGGCGCTCAATGCCTTCCTCACGAAACTGAAGGCCACAGGCGAGTCCGGACGCCCGCTGCTCGATCACACCCAGGTGCTCTTCGGGAGCAATCTCGGCAATGCCAGCAGCCACGACACGCGGAACCTGCCCGTGCTGCTCTTCGGCGGTGGATTCCAACATGGCCAACACCTCGCCTTCGACGGCACCAACAACACCCCGCTCTCCAATCTCTTCGTCTCCATGCTGCAAGGCTTCGGCATCGAAACCGGGGCCTTTGGTGCCAGCACGGGAACGCTCGCAGGATTCGATCACGTATGAAAGCGCTTCTCCTCCTCACCGCCTTTACCCTCACCTCGCTCGCCGCCGCCGAGCCGCCGAAGACGCAGATGACCCTGCCCGGAAAGCTCCTGTTGAGCGAGGATTTCGTCCGGCCCATCACCTTCGCCAAATCCATCGATCGCAAGGTCCACCCCGGCACCTGGACCGAGGGCTGGCGTGCCATGAACGGAACCTGGACTCAGGTCGACGGCGGCATCCGAGGCATCGTCAAACCCAAGGTCTATCCCGCCGCCACGCTGCATCTGCCGCTCGTGTACCAGGACGCCATCATCGAGGTCGAGGTTCGGCTTGATGACATCCCGCTCGACGATCCTCCGAAGGGCGACTTCAACAGCGCGGGCGTCGTCCTTCGCGAAGGCGACGCCGCCCACATCGGCTCTGTTCGCCTTGGCAAAGGCGGCCTTTCCGCCGGCAAGGACAAGACGAAGTCCCGCGAGGTCAACGGCATCGTGGTCACCGATGACGAGGTCTCTTTCGGTAAACAAACGATGTCCGTCACAACCGGCGAATGGCACACACTCCTCATCGAAGTGCGCGGCGAGGAGATGCTCGCCACCGTCGACGGCGGCAGCCCGGTGTTCGGTTCGCATCCCGTGATCGGGCTGCCCAAGGGCATCCTCAGCTTCGGCACCCCCCGCAGTGTCAGCTATCGGAACCTCCGCGTCTTCGAGGCCCTGCCGAATCCCGCGTGGGAGGCGAACAAGAGCGGGATTCTGAAGCAGACCGCCCCTGCAAAGCCATGAAGCCATTCTGCCTTTTTCTTTCTGTGCTCCTCTGCTGCCTCTGTGGTTCAACTCCCGCCGCAGAGAAACCCAACCTCATCTTCATCCTCGCCGACGATCTCGGCTACGGCGATCTCTCGTGCTACGGGCAGAAGACGCTCGCAACGCCGAATCTGGATCGCATGGCGGCGGAGGGGATGCGGTTCACGCGCCATTATGCGGGGCTCACGGTGTGCGCGCCTTCGCGTTGTGTCTTGATGACCGGAAAACACACCGGCCATGCCGTCGTGCGGACGAACTACGATACCCCCATGCCTGATGGCACGCGGACGCTGGCCGGCCTGCTTCAAAGTGCGGGCTATGCCACAGGAGCCTTCGGCAAATGGGGTATCGGTGATGTCATCCCGGAGGACGATCCGCTGCGCAAGGGATTCGACACCTTCTACGGCTATGTGGACATGTATCACGCCCACAATTTCTTTCCGCCCTTCCTGATCCGCGATGGCAAACGCGAGCCGTTGCGCAACACGATCATTCCCGGCAGCGACGGCACCTTTGCTCCCGGTCGCGGCAATGGGGTGGCGCAGGAGAAGATCGACTATGCTCCCGCAATGATCGTCGACGAAGCACTGGAGTTCATCAACGCGAAGGCGAATGAGCCCTTTTTTCTTTACCTCGCCCTGAACACGCCGCATGCGAACAACGAGGGCGGCAAGGGTGACTTCCAACGCGGCATGGAAGTGCCCGACTACGGCCCCTTCGCTGATCGCGACTGGCCGGAGCATGAGAAAGGCTTCGCCCGCATGATGCACGACATCGACGACACCGCGGCCCGCGTTCTGGAAAAGCTGCGCACGCTCGGCATCGCGGAGAACACGCTCGTCATTTTCACCAGCGACAACGGCCCCCATCAGGAAGGCGGTCATGAGGTGGAATTCTTCAACTCCAACGGCCCCCTCAAAGGCCGCAAACGCGATCTCTACGAAGGTGGCATCCGCGTTCCCATGATCGCCTGGTGGCCCGGCAAGGTGCCAGCCGGAACGGTCTCCGATCACCTCAGTTGCTTCCATGATTGGATGCCGACCTTCGCCGGGCTCGCCGGCGTCGAGGCACCGGACCACGACGGCCTATCCCTCCTGCCCACGCTGCAGGGCCGCACGGAAAGCCAGGCCCGTCACGACCATCTCTATTTTGAATTCTACGAAGGCGGCGGCAAGCAGGCCATCGTCACCGAACGCTGGAAAGCCGTGCGGCTGGACTGGAACGAGCACCCCGACGCCCTGCTCGAACTCTATGATTTGCAAAATGATCCTGCCGAGGAAAAGAACGTCGCGGCCGAGCATCCCGGTATCATCAATGACATGAATGATGGGATGGCAAAGTTGCACACAAGCCATTCCGGTGTCATAACGCCACCCGGACGTGGAGTCGGCAAGGGAGCTGCGACAAAAAGGTGATTATTTTCCCATGAAACCTATTCTCTCATTTGCGCTTTTCGCCTTTCTTTGCGGCCAACCGACCTTCGCTGCTGCAACACCGCGTCCGAACATTGTGGTCCTGCTCGCCGATGACCTTGGCTGGCAGGACATCGGATGTTATGGAGGACCGGTTAAGACTCCTGCTCTCGATGCTCTCGCCGCGAGCGGAACCCGCTTTACCCAGTTTTACTCCGGCTGTTCGGTTTGTTCCCCCTCGCGGGCGACGCTCCTGACGGGACGCCATCACATCCGCACCGGGGTCTACTCGTGGATCAACGATGCGGGGCAGCGCTCCCACCTCCTTGAACGCGAGATCACGCTCGCCGAGTTGTTAAAGGCACAGGGCTACGCGACCGCCCATGTCGGCAAATGGCACCTAGGATTGCCTTCGGAGAAGTTTGCCAAGCCCACGCCGGACCAACACGGATTCGACCACTGGTTCGCCACCTGGAACAACGCGGAGCCGAGCCATCGCAATCCGGCGACCTTTCTCCGCAACGGTGAGCCTGTCGGAGAAATCGAGGGCTATTCCTGCCAGATCGTCGTCGACGAAGCCATCACCTGGCTCGATCAGAATCGCGACACGGAGAAACCTTTTTTCCTCAATGTCTGGTTTCACGAACCACATTCTCCCACCGCCGCTCCGGATGAAATCGTTGCGGAATACGGAGACGTGAAGAACAAGAACGCGATTTATTCGGGTACCATCGCCAATACCGATCGTGCCGTCGCCCGGCTCCTCGCCAGAGTGAGGGAGATCGCTCCGGCTGAGGACACGCTCATCGTTTATTTTTCCGACAACGGCAGCTACCTGCGCGAGCGCGTCGGTAACCTGCGCGGGGCGAAGGGCACGAATTGGGAGGGCGGCATCCGCGTTCCGGGGATCTTCTCTTGGCCGGGCACGATAGGCTCGGGGAAAGCCGAGTCGACACCGGCGGGTCTTGTCGATTTGCTTCCAACAGTGTGCGGACTTTTTGGGATTGAGCCTCCCGCCGGAGTTCATCTCGACGGGTCAGACCTCACTGCGCTTCTCAGATCCGACAGCGGCAGTGAGTTCGTCCGGCACCAGCCTCTCTTCTGGCATCTGCAAAAATCGCGGCCCATCGTCGCCCTCCGCGATGGCCGCTGGTCGCTCACGGCCGATCCGGACTACGAGCTTTCAACGGACAACATGTTTCAAGAAGAGTGGATCCCGGTCATTAAATCCGGTGGCTACACCAACTGGCAGCTCTTTGACCTCGAGGCCGATCCCTCGCAGGAGAAAAATCTGGCCGGAGAGAATCCCGAGGTCCTCGCCCGCTTGAAGGAGCAGCTTTTGAAGATCAACGCCAGTGTCATGGCCGATGGGGCTGACTGGCATCAGCCTTAAACAAGTGATGAAACTCCCTCGAACCCTGGTTGCCTTTCTTGCACTTCTTGGCGGCACTCTTTCCGCAGCCGAAACACCGCGGCCAAACATTCTCTGGTTTGTCGTCGATGACATGTCGGCGCATTTTTCGTGTTATGGCGAAACGCTCATCGAGACTCCTTCGGTTGACCGGCTCGCCGCCGAAGGGACGAAGTTCACCCGCGCCTATGTTACCGCTCCGGTTTGTTCGGCCTGCCGGTCCGCGCTCATTACCGGGATGTACCAGACGACGATCGGGGCGCATCACCATCGCAGCGGTCGGGGCGAGATCAAGATTCACCTTCCCGAGGGAGTCGAGCCGGTGCCGGCGATTTTTCAGCGCGACGGTTATTTCACCTGTATTGGCAGCGGTTTGATTGACCGCGATTACCGGGGCCTACCCTTTGGTGCCGGCAAGGGAGGGAAGAAGAAAGACGGGCTGATTCCGGGCGGACGCCTAGGCAAAACGGATTACAACTTCGAGTGGGATGCAGCCATCTACGACAGTCATGACTGGGCGGAGCGCGGCGAGAAGCCCTTCTTCATGCAGGTGCAACTCCACGGTGGCAAATTGCGCGAGGGCACCGAAGAGGCCCGGTTGACCTTCCGCGAGCGCGTCATCGCCGAACTCGGAGGCGCAACCGACCCTGACAAAGTCACCCTTCCGCCCTACTATCCGCGTGACCCCGTTCTTCTCGCCGACTGGGCCCTCTACCTCGACAGCGTGCGACTCACCGACCTTCACGTTGGACGTGTCCTTGAACGTCTTGAGAGCGAAGGGCTCCTTGAAAATACTTTCATCGTCTTCATGACTGATCATGGCATCAGCCATGCGCGCGGGAAGCAGTTCCTCACCGACGAAGGCACTCACATTCCCTTCATCGTGCGCGGCCCCGGGATTGAGCGGGGTGCCGTGCGAACCGACCTGGTCGAACACATCGACATGGCTGCATTTTCCCTCGCCGCGGCGGGGATTTCCATTCCCGGGGCGATGCAGGGGCGGGACATTTTTGCAAAGGGTTACGTTCAGCGCGAGGCTGCTTTCGCCGCACGTGATCGTTGCGACGAGACCGTCGAGCGCATTCGCAGCGTGCGCACCGACCAGTTTCTTTACATTCGAAACTTTCATCCGCAGCGTCCGCATCTCCAGCCTAACGCCTACAAGGATGGCAAGGCCATCGTGCAACGACTGCGCGCCCTCCATGAGGCCGGGACGCTGGCTTCGCTCACCGAAGCGCTGCTTTTCCGCGTTCCCCGGCCTGCCGAGGAGCTTTACGATTACCGCGACGATCCGCACCAGATCAGGAACCTGGCCATCGATCCGGCTTTCTTCGCCGAAGTCGGGGCTCACCGGTCCAAACTCGATGCCTGGATGATCGAGAGCCGCGACCCCGGTCCCGAGTCGGAAGAGCGTTATGACAGCGATATGGCCGAGTATCTCAAGCGCGACAATCCTGAAGTGGAAAAGAATATCGCCCTGATGAAACAATGGGCCCTCGAAGGCAAATGAGCCTCAGTCAAAGACCCTGACAAACGACCATGAGAATCTCCATCCTGTCTTGCCTCCTCATTGTGCTATTCGTGCCCCTTTTCGGACAACTCTCCGTTGCGGCCGAAAAGCCGAACTTCATTTTTGTCATGGCCGATGACATGGGATGGGGGCAGACGGGTTATCGTGGTCATCCCCTGTTGAAGACTCCGAACCTTGACGCGATGGCGGCGAACGGTCTGCGTTTCGATCGCTTTTATGCAGGAGGTCCTGTCTGCTCGCCGACGCGGGCATCGGTGCTGACGGGGCGATCCCACGACCGGACCGGAGTGCTCAGTCACGGCTACGCCCTGAGGACTCAGGAGAAGACCATCGCTCAGGCGCTGAAGACAGCCGGATATGTGACCGGACATTTCGGAAAGTGGCACCTCAACGGTCTGCGCGGTCCCGGTGCTCCCATCTTCGCTGATGATCCCCGCAGTCCCGGTGCCTTCGGCTTCGACGAGTGGGTCTCGGTGACCAATTTCTACGACCGCGATCCGATGATGAGTCGTCAGGGCGAATTCGAGGAATTCACCGGGGACTCCTCCGAGATCGCCGTCGATGAGGCCGTGAAATTTCTCGACCGGCATCGTGGCGGCGAAAATCCCATCTTCGCAGTGATCTGGTATGGAACCCCTCATAGCCCCTTCAAGGCCGCTGACGATGATCGCGCGCCCTTTGTCCATCTCGACAAAGAATCGGCCGATCATTATGGCGAACTCGTCGCGATGGATCGCAGCATTGGCACGCTGCGGGCGAAACTTCGCGAGTTCGCCCTCGAAAAGGACACCCTGCTCGTCTTTTGCAGCGACAACGGCGGGCTTCCCAGGATTACACCGGAGACGGTTGGCGGGTTGCGCGGATTCAAGGGGAGTGTCTACGAGGGTGGTTTGCGGGTCCCCGGTATCTTCGAATGGCCGGGCACGATCGTCCCGCGTGTCACCAGTTATCCCGCCTGCGTCATGGACCTCTTTCCCACCGTGGTGGATCTGTCAGGATTGCCGGAGGACGTCATGGTCCACCCCGTTGACGGCCACAGCCTTCGTCCGCTTTTCGCCGGAGGCTCTGAAGCATCCGGGAAACGAGAAGCGCCGATTGGATTTCGCTACAATAAAGCCCGCGCTCTCATTGATGACCGCTACAAGCTGCTCACAACCGACCGGGAGAAGGGAGTCTATGAACTCTATGACCTCTCCTCCGATCCCGCTGAATCAATCGATCTCGCCGCTACCGAGACCGCGATTCTCGCGCAGATGAAGGAGCAACTGCTCTCCTGGGACAAAACGATGGATGCCAGTTTCGCGGGGAAGGATTACCCCGGAGGCGAAGTCTCACCGCCCGATCCGGAGCCGGTCTCCTGGTATGAAACGGAACCTTACCGCCCCTTCGAGGCCTCATGGAAAGAGCGATGGGAATTCAAACCCTACTATGATCGCACGAAAGGGTATGGGATCGAAAAGGGGAAAGGGAAAGCTAAAGGGGAGGGGAAAGGAAAGCCGAAGAACTGAACCGGTTTCCCAGGATTCACCTTCCTCTCCCGATCATGGTTTTAAATCTCATGAGACAATCCTTCATTTTGCTTCTCTCCCTCCTTTTCCTTGCCGCCAATTCCGCGCCCGCCGCTGAAAGGCCAAACATTATCATCATCCTTGTCGATGATATGGGATTCTCCGACCTCGGGTGCTACGGATCGGAGATCCCCACGCCCCACATCGACGCCCTCGCCGCGGGTGGTGTGCGCTTCACCCGATTCTATAACGCCGGCCGCTGCTGCCCCACCCGCGCCGCCCTCCTCACCGGCTTGTATCCGCATCAGGCCGGAGTCGGTCACATGACGGCAGACAATGGCACACCCGGCTACCGCGGCTATTTGAATGACTCCTGTGTCACCATCGCCGAAGTCTTGCGACCCGCGGGCTATTTCACTGCAACTACCGGAAAATGGCACGTCGGTCACGGGGATGAAGCACGGTTGCCGCTCCAGCGCGGCTTCGACCGGTTTTACGGTGTACCGGAGGGCGGTGGTTTCTATTTTGAAACAAAAGCCGGTCGTACGGTGCTCCACGGAAACGAGATCGTCATGTCCGCTAATGAGCCGGCGCCGGAGGGTTGGTATTCCACCGATGCGTGGTCTGACTACGGTCTGCGTTTCATCGACGAAGCGAGGGAAGTGAAGAAGCCTTTCTTCCTGTATCTTGCTCACAACGCACCCCACTTCCCGCTTCAAGCTCTGCCCGAAGACATTGCAATGTTTCGCGGACGCTACCGGGCGGGCTGGGATGCCATCCGCGAGCAGCGGCATACGCGACAAAAGGAACTCGGTATCGTCAGCGCCGATGGGGTTCTCTCGCCGCGCGACGCCACGATCGAAGCATGGGAAACAATCGACGAGGCTCGGCGGGACGAGTTCGATCTCCGCATGGCTATTTACGCCGCCGTGATGCACCGTCTCGACCTGGCCATCGGTAACCTGGTCTCGGGCCTCAAGGAACGCGGGGTGCTCGATGATACGCTCATTCTTTTCCTGAGCGACAATGGCTCTTCCGATGAAGGCGGCCTCTATGGCAAGAACGGTGCCGGGATTCCGGGAAGCTCAGAGTCGGATGTCTTCCTTGGACGAGCCTGGGCCAACGCGGGCGACACGCCGTTCCGGCTTTATAAAAAGAACAGTCACGAAGGCGGCATTGCCACCCCCCTCATCGCCCACTGGCCTGGCGGCATTGCCGCTCGCGGGGAACTGCGTCATGATCCGGGGCACATCATCGATCTCATGGCCACTTGTGTCGACCTTGCCGGTGCCACGTATCCCGCGTCCTCCAATGACAAGCCCATCACACCGATGGAGGGGGTCTCGCTGAAGCCTCTTCTCACTTCGGCCGCGTCAGTTCCGGAAGCAACGATTCCGGAGCGCACTCTCTTCTGGGAACACGAGGGGAACGCCGCCATTCTTGTGGGCGACTCAAAGCTTGTCCGCCAGGGGCGAAAGGGACCCTGGGAACTCTACGACCTCAAGACAGATCGAACCGAACTCCACGATCTCGCTGCTTCCCAGCCCGGAAAAGTCCGTGAACTTGCTGCCCAATGGGAGGCCTGGGCAACGCGTTGTCATGTTGTCCCTCTGCTGCCCGAGGGCAAAGTCAAAGGCAAAGGAAAGGGTAACAAGGGGAAGGGAAAAGGGAAAGCCGGGGGAGATGTCCAATAATCTGAACAAAGCGCCATATTCCATGAAGAACGTTCTGTATTTCCTTTTCTTTCCTGCCCTCGCACTGATTTCCTCTTCTGCTGCGGACAGTAAACCCAACGTGCTCCTCATTATCGCCGACGATTGCACCTACCGTGATCTTGAGCTTTATGGCGGTCAGGCGAAAACTCCGCACCTTCTGGAACTCGCGAGTGAGGGGATGACCTTCGACCGCTGCTTCCAGGCTGCGCCGATGTGCTCCCCGACGCGGCACTGTCTCTACACCGGTCTCTATCCGGTGAAATCCGGAGCCTACCCGAACCACACGATGGCCCATGACTGGGTCAAGAGCATTGCCCAATACCTGCAGGCGGCCGACTATGTGACGCACCTCTCGGGTAAGCGCCACATCGGTCCCGCTCCGGTCTTCCCCTTCACCTACAGCGGGAAGAGTAATCCTGATCCTGACGTTTTCGCGGAAGTGCTTGCCGCGAGCGAGGCGCAGGATCAGCCCTTCCTCTTCATCGCCGCCTCGAACGAACCGCATTCGCCGTGGAACAAAGGTGACCCTTCGGACTATCCTCCGTCCGAAATCACGCTGCCGCCTGTGCTCGTCGACACGCCCGACACGCGGGAGGGATTCTCAAAGTATCTTGCCGAGATCACCTACTTCGACTCGCAGGTCGGTGAACTGGTGGGTCTACTCGACGCCTCGCCGCTTTCCGGGAACACGATCGTGATGGTGTTGAGCGAGCAGGGGAACAGCTTTCCCTTTGCCAAGTGGACCTGTTACGACGCCGGTCTTCAGAGTGCCTGCGTCGTCCGCTGGCCTGGCAAGGTAAAAGAGGGGACCCGCAGCGAGGCGATGATCGAGTATGTCGACGTCGTTCCGACCCTGCTCGAAGCAGCCGGTCTTGAGCGTCCCGCTATCCTCGACGGAAGGAGCTTTCTCCCCGTCCTCACCGGAGAGAGTATGAGTCACAAAACCCACGTCTTCGGCCTGCAAACTACCCGAGGGATCAATCAGGGTAGCGATCATTACGGCATTCGCAGTGTGCGTGGCGAGCGCTATCGCTACGTCCTGAATTTCACTCCCGAGGTGACCTTTGAAAACGCTGCGACCGACGATGCCACCTTTCTAAGCTGGAAGGAACGTGCCGGGACTGGTGATGAAAACGCTAAGCGGCTCGTCCACGACTATCAGCATCGTCCCGCCGAAGAGCTCTACGATACGGTGGCCGACCCTTGGAATAGGACGAATCTCATTGCCGATCCGGAGCTCGCCGTTGTCCGGGACGACCTGCGCACCGCCCTCGACGACTGGATGCGTCAGCAGGGTGACGAAGGCCAGGCAACCGAGATGAAAGCGCTCGAGCGTATGCCGCGGCACGATGATGTCGAAAGCGAGGGGAAAAAGAAGGGCGGGAAGAAGAAGGGCAAGGCGAAAGAGTGAGTGCCGGTGAAAGAAAACGAAAAACATTTTGTAACAACACAGGTTAGATAACGACATGAAACACCCCGCATTTCTTCTGCTCACGCTTCTCTCCATCCTTTGCATTTCCGCCGCCGCCGCGGTGGAGAAGAAGCCCAACATTCTTTTCCTTTTTGCCGATGACTGGGGAAAATACGCCTCCATTTATGCGGAGGGGGAAGGAGCCGGAGGCATCAACGACGTCGTTGCCACACCGAACTTTGACCGCATTGCGCGCGAGGGTGTCCTTTTTCGGAATGCCCACGTCAGTGCGCCGTCCTGCACCCCCTGTCGCAGCGCGCTCCTGACAGGACAACATTTCTGGCGCACCAACACGGGCGCGATCCTGCGCGGAGCGGTCTGGGATGCGACGCTCCCGAGCTATCCGCTTCTGCTGCAGGAGGCGGGATACCACATCGGGTATACGCACAAAGTCTGGGGACCGGGGACACCCTCGAACTCGCCCTTCACCAAAGAGCAGAACTACGGAAAACGCGGCGGCAAGTTTAATCAATTTTCCCAGAACGTGACGACTATGGTGAGCGGGGGCACTTCGTTGGATGAGGCGAAGAAGATGCTTCTCAATGAAACGCGCGGGAATTTTCAGGATTTCCTCGCGGCGCGCGGGGAGGGCGAGCCCTTCTCCTACTGGTTCGGCCCCACGAATGTTCACCGCAAATGGATCAAAGGCAGCGGAAAGGCTCTCTGGGGGATTGAGCCTGATTTATTGAAGGGGAAGATGCCGCCTTTCCTCCCCGATGTTCCTGAGGTCCGGGGAGATATGGCCGACTACCTCGGCGAAGTGGCCGCCTGGGATGCGGGGATCGGTGTGATTCTGGAAGAGTTGGAAAAAACGGGAGAGCGGGAAAACACACTCATTGTCATCAGTGGCGACCATGGAGCTCCGGGCTTTCCTCACGGGAAGTGCAACCTCTATGGATTCGGAACGAACGTGGCTCTTTCCGTAACCGGTCCGGGCGTCAGGGGCGGGCGTGTCGTGGACGATTTCGCCAGCCTGACCGATATCGCCCCGACCTTCCTCGAGGCTGCCGGACTGCCTGTTCCCGAGGTGATGACGGGACGCAGTCTCTGGCCGGTCCTGAAGTCGGAGAAGTCCGGGCTGGTCGACGAAACCCGCACCGTCGTCTATACGGGGCGCGAGCGTCATGTGGAGATTGCCCGCTCCGACTACTCGCCCTATCCGCAGCGTGCGATTCGCACGGCAGACCACGTGTTGATTGTGAATTTCCGACCCGATCGCTATCCGCTCGGCGATCATTATCTGCTCGACAGCAGCGAAACGCCCTCAGTCGATGATCTCGAGAACGAAACCCGCGTGACCCTGCCCGACGAGGATGCCGGACCCACCAAGGCATGGCTCGTGGGAGTGCGCGACACGCCCGAGTGGAAAGCCCACTTCGACTGGGTCTACGGGAAGCGTCCGAAATATGAGCTCTACGACCTAAAAAAAGATCCTCACGAAACCACCAATCTTGCCGATGATTCCGCCTACGCGGAGGTGAAAGATGAGTTGGAGAAGAAACTGATGGCCGAACTCACGCGCACGGGAGATCCCCGGCTCATTGAGGACGGTAAGTTTTTTGAGACCCCTCCCATGGCCGGTCCGATCAATGATGAGAGAGAGTTTTGGGAAAAGGACGGAAAAGGCAAGGGAAAGGGAGGCAAAGGAAAGGGTAAGGAGAAAGGGGAGTAATGAGTATGAGGCGATATTTTATCATTTTAACATTGGCTCTCGCCTTTTCCGGTAGCGAATCCGCTTTGGCTGAAGCGTCGCGTCCGAACTTTCTCATCATCTACACCGATGATCACGGCTACGGTGACGTCTCGACCTATGGAGCCGCTGACGTGCGGACGCCGAACATCGATTCTCTCGCCGCCGACGGAATGCTCTTCACGACGATGCGAGCCAACTGCACGGTCTGTTCGCCCTCGCGAGCGGCCCTCCTCACCGGGCGGAATCAGGACAGGGTCGGCGTGCCGGGGGTGATCCGCACACAGCCGGAAAACTCGTGGGGCTACTTTGATCCCTCCATTCCCACTCTTCCAGACGAATTGAAAAAAGGCGGGTATCACACCGCCATCGTCGGGAAATGGCATCTGGGACTCGAGTCTCCCAACACGCCCAACGAGCGGGGCTTTGATCACTTCCACGGTTTCCTCGGCGACATGATGGACAGCTACATGAGTCATCTCCGGCACGGAAACAACTACATGCGGCTAAATGGCGATGTCATTGAACCGGAAGGGCATGCCACCGAACTGTTTACGCAATGGGCCTCCGACTATATCAAGAGCCGGTCCGGGAAAAAAGACGAACCCTTTCTCCTCTACCTTGCTTACAACGCGCCGCACTTTCCGATCGAGCCACCTGCCGACTGGCTTGCGAAGGTGAAAGCACGCGCGCCGGAGATGGAGGAAAAACGAGCCACGAACGTTGCCTTCGTTGAACATCTCGATCACCACATCGGCGAGGTCCTGAAATCCCTCGATGAGAGCGGGCTGCGCGAAAGCACCCTCGTCATTTTCACGGCCGACAATGGCGGGTCGCTGCCCCATGGTCAGAACAACGATCCCTGGCGCGACGGCAAACAAAGCCACTACGACGGCGGACTCCGCGTGCCCTTCATGGCTCGATGGCCGGGACACATCTCGCCGGGTTCGAAGAGCGACTACGCGGGGCAGGTCTTTGACCTTTTCCCCACCTTTCTTGAACTTGCCGGCGCCACCGCGACTGATCCGGCCGCGCTCGACGCCGTCAGTCTGGTCTCCGTGCTGAAGGGCGAAACCGACACCTCTTCGCGCGACCTCTATTTTGTCCGGCGCGAGGGAGGTAAGGCCTACGGCGGGAAAAACTACGAGGCTCTCATCCGTGGTGAATGGAAGCTGATGCAGAACGACCCCTACAGCCCGCTCGAACTCTACAATCTGAAAAACGATCCCGGTGAGACAACGAACCTTGCCACGAAGGCACCGAAGGTCTTCAATGAACTCTCCGCCGCGCTCACCGCACGTATCCAGCGTGGCGGGTCCACCCCCTGGCAAAAACCCTGACAAACCACCCATGAAACGCCTCGTCTTTTCTCTCTCCGTGCTCTTCTGTGCTCTCTGTGGTAAAGCCGAAAGCGCTGAGACCCGTCCCAATCTCATCTGGATCATGGCCGACGATCTCGGCTGGGGTGATCTCGGGAGCTACGGTCAAAAGGTGATCAAAACTCCCCGCCTCGACCGCATGGCCGCGGAAGGGCTTCGTTTCACCCACTTCTATGCCGGAGCCACGGTATGCGCTCCCTCGCGCAGTGTTCTCATGACCGGGCTGCATCACGGGCACACCCGGGTGCGGGGGAATGCCGGAAAAGACAATCCCGCGGCCCAGGCCCTGAAGTCCGGCGACATCACTGTCGCGGCCGCCCTGCAAAAGGCCGGCTACCGGACCGCGCTGATGGGCAAGTGGGGCCTCGGAGATGTCGGCGAGGCGGAGACCGGACTGCCGCTCCGGCACGGCTTCGATGAGTTTTTCGGTTATCTCAATCAGCACCATGCCCACAATCATTTTCCGGATTTTCTCTGGCGGAATGAAGCGAAAGTCGCCCTGCCGAACTACCTCACTCCTGTCGGTGACCAGGGAGGCGGTTACTCCGAGGATCCAATTCTCTACACCGACGACCTCCTCACCGATGAGTCGCTGAAGTTCGTTTCGCGGAATCAGGACAAGCCTTTCTTCCTCTACTGGAGCCTCGTCATCCCCCATGCGAACAATGAGCGCGGCAAAGAGATCGGCGATGGCGCCCATGTTCCCGACTACGGTCCTTATGCAAAGATGGACTGGCCCGATCAGGACAAGGGCCAGGCGGCGATGATCACCCGGCTCGACAGCTACGTGGGGCGAATGTTAGACCAGCTCAAGCTCCTCGGACTCGCTGAAAACACCCTCGTCATCTTCACGAGCGACAACGGACCGCACAACGAGAGTAAACATAATCTCGAGCGTTTCAATCCCTCGGGTCCTTACACCGGGATCAAGCGCAGCCTGACTGACGGCGGGATCCGCGTGCCCTTCATCGCCTGGTGGCCCGGCACGGTGAAGCCCGGGGAGACCGATCACGCGGGCTATTTTCCCGACTGGTTCCCGACCGCAGCTGAATTGGCGAAGGCCGAGACGCCGGCCAATCTCGACGGCATCAGCCTTGTTCCGCTCCTCACCGGGAAGACAGATGAGCAGAAGAAGCACGAGTTTATGTATTGGGAATTCCACGAAGGTGGCTTCAAGCAGGCCGCTCTCTACGACAGCCGCTGGAAAGGCATTCGCCAGGGCGGACCCGATGCCCCGGTGAAATTGTACGATCAGCAGAATGATGTGGCCGAGATGACCGACGTCGCGGCACAGCATCCTGAAATCGCCGAAAAAATCAGCGCCTATCTCAAGACCGCGCGCACGCCCCTCGCCGAGTGGGAGCCAAAATGGAAGGCCGCGGGGAAGGGGAAGTAGAGGGACGGGCCGTCAATGGGCGTTTGGCCAAACCCCGGCCGGGCGCAAAGACGCCTTTTCGAAACTCTGGGCTTCCCCCGGAGTTGGATTGCGGTCCATACTCACCCTCGACTTGACCCTGTTGACTCATGAAGCAAACCCTCTTCACTCTCGCCCTTCTGCTCCTCTCGGGGATGGCTCCGGCGGCGGATAAGCCCAACGTGCTTTTTCTCATCTCCGACGATCTCAATAACTATCTGGGATGTTACGGTGACCCGCGCGCGAAGACGCCGAACATCGACGAACTCGCTTCGCGCGGCGTCAGGTTTGACCGGGCCTATTGCACCTTCCCGCTCTGTGGTCCGAGCCGTAACTCGATGCTGACCGGGCTCTACCCGAACAGCAACGGGATTTTGACAAACGGACAGGTTTTCCGCGAGACGATCCCGTCGCACCAGAGTCTCTCCCAGGCCTTTCGCCGCGACGGGTATTTTGCCGCCCGCATCGGCAAGCTCTATCATTATAACGTGCCGAACTCCATCGGAACGAATGGCCACGACGACCCGGGCTCGTGGGAGCTCGAACTCAACCCCGCCGGTGTCGACCGCCTCGAGGAAGAGGATGATATTTTCACCCTGACGCCCGGGCAATTCGGCGGCACCCTGAGCTGGTATGCTTCGCCGAAGAGTGACGAGCACCACACTGACGCGATGATGGCGTCGGACGCCGAGTGGGTTCTCGAGCGTTGCGCGAAACAAAAGGACAGGCCTTTCTTTCTTGCGGTCGGGTTCTTCCGTCCTCACACCCCCTATGTTGCTCCGAAAGAGCCGTATTACGGGTGGTATCCGGAAAATGAAATGCCGCTCTTCCCCACGCTCGACAAGAATCCGCCCGAAGTACCCGCCGCCGCGCTAGGCAGCTACAAGAAAGAACAGGATAAGCTCACCGATGAGTTGCGACGCCAGTGTGTTCAGGCCTACTACGCGAGCATTAGCTTCATGGACGCGCAGGTCGGGCGTGTCGTTGCTGCGCTCGATCGGCTCGGGCTTGCGGAGAATACCATCATAGTTTTCACCAGTGATCACGGCTACCACATGGGTGAGCATGGTCTCTATCAGAAGCTGAGCCTCTTCGAAGGCAGCGCCCGTGTCCCGATGCTGATCGTTGCTCCCGGAAAAGGCAAGGGGACCGTCGTGAAGGAGCCGGTCAGTCAACTCGATCTCTACCCGACCCTCACCCAACTCGCGGGAGTCAAAGCGCCCAAAAACATTCAGGGCCAGAGCCTCGTGCCTATGCTGGAGGATCCCGAAGCAAAGGGCCGCGGATGGGCTCTCACTCAGGTCGCCCGCGGCGGAGGCGGCAAGCAGAAAAACCCCGAAGCGAAGGCAAAGCGCTTCTTCGGCTACAGTCTGCGCACGCCCCGCTACCGTTACACGGAGTGGGATGAGGGCGCGCAGGGGAGTGAACTCTACGATCACGAGACCGATCCCGGCGAACTCGTCAATCTCGCGGGCAAGCCCGAACACGCGGAAACCGTCGCCGAATTGAGCAAGCTGCTGCGCGAGGCGGCAAAGGGATCGTTTCCCGCCGATGGAGTGACGCCGCCGGTCAAGGAGGGCGGACTTTGGGCTCCGAATCTGACGAATCCGTGAGGAGCGTTTTAGCTTTTAGCTTTTAGCTGTTTTGCTTGAAATCCTGTCTATGAAATCTTTCCTTCTCTCTGTGCTACTCTGTGTTCTCTGTGGTGGATCCTTCGCCGCCGAGCGCCCTAACATTATCGTTATCCTCGCCGACGATCTCGGGTTCGGGGATGTTTCCTGCAACAATCCTGATTCGAAGATCGCCACGCCGAACATTGATCGCATCGCGAAAGAGGGGATGCGTTTCACCGATGGGCATACTTCCTCCGGAGTCTGCACGCCGACGCGCTACAGTCTGCTCACCGGCCGCTATCACTGGCGCACGCATCTGCAGAACGGCGTTCTCGGGGGCTTTTCCCTGCCTCTCATTTCGGAAGGTCGCGTGACCCTTGCGAGTTTTTTGCGGGAGCAGGGGTACCACACCTCCTGCATCGGGAAGTGGCATCTCGGAATGGAGTGGCCGCTTAAGGGTGGTGCAGTGGCCAATGATTCAGGGGAATTCGGAAAGGCGTTCAAGGACGTGAGTCTTGTAGATTACACCTCGGCCATTAAGAACGGTCCGGTTGATCGCGGTTTCGACAGCTACTACGGCATCAGTGCTTCGCTCGACATGTTTCCTTTTGTCTGGATCCGTGATCGACTCCCTACCGAGGTGGCGAGTGCCGAGAAAACATGGCTTCGGACCGGACCGGCCGGTCCAAAATTCGAGGCGGTCGACGTGCAGCCGGGGATCACCGCCGAACTCATCGCGACGATCGAAAAGCGTGCCGAAGCCGCAAAAAAGGGTGATCCCTTTTTCGCCTACGTGCCGCTGGCCTCCCCACACACGCCCATTGTACCCGCCCCCGAATTTTTGGGGAAAAGCGGAATCAATGCCTACGCGGATTTTGTCCTGCAAGTTGATCATGACATGGGGCGAATCCTCGCCGCGCTCGAGACGGCGGGAATCGCCGAAGACACGCTCCTGATCTTCACCTCGGACAATGGGTGTTCGCCCCAGGCTGACATCCCCGCGCTCCTCGCGGCGGGGCATAACCCGAGCCATGTTTATCGCGGTCACAAGGCCGACGCCTTCGAGGGTGGTCATCGCGTGCCCTTCCTCGTGCGCTGGCCGGCAAAGGTGAAGGCGGGCACGGTCTCGGATCAACTCGTCGGGCAATTCGATTTCATGGCAACCTTTGCAGATTTGTTAGACAAGGATCTGCCACCGACGGCAGGCGAGGATAGCATCAGCTTTCTGCCGACTCTGGTCGGTGAGGGCGCAACCGCCGGCCGGACCAGTCTGGTGAGCCAGTCGATCAACGGCAGCTTTGCGATTCGCGACGGGCAGTGGAAGCTGCTCCTCTGTCCCGGTTCGGGGGGGTGGAGCGCGCCGCGTCCCGGAAAGGACGACCACACCGGCTTGCCGGAGTTCCAGCTCTACGATCTCGCGACTGATCCCGGAGAGAAAAACAACCTTGTCGCCGCCCATCCGGAACGCGTCGCGACGATGAAGACGGAGATGGAAAAGGCAATTGCGCGCGGTCGCACGACCGGGGGACCCGACCTCAAAAATGATGTCGAGATCGTGATGGTAAAACCTATTCCGGTACCGAAACCGAAAGGAAAAGGGAAATGATCAGGATGAGAACGAACGTATCCCGCTCGTTTCGGACGCGAGTGGTTTTGATGGGTTTGTTAGTAATTGGATCTCTTTCATTCACCCCGGTAAGATCGGAGAATCTTCCGAATATCGTGGTCATCCTCGCCGACGACTTCGGTTACGGCAGTGCGGGTTGTTACGGTGCCGATGGAAAGCTGGTGCGGACTCCGAATATCGACCGCCTCGCCAGCGAGGGGCGGCGTTTCACGGATGCGAACACGACGTCGTCGGTCTGTTCGCCGACCCGCTACTCCGTGCTGACGGGGCGCTATTGCTGGCGCACCAGTGAGAAACACGGGGTCCTCGGAACCTACTCGCCGCTCCATATTGAAACGGGACGATTAAATCTTGCCTCTCTTCTCAAGAAGCATGGTTATCGAACCGCTGCGATCGGGAAGTGGCATCTTGGCTATGGTGCGGCCGGGGACTCCCCCGCCTGGAAGACCGATTACCGGAAGGAACTTTCGCCCGGTCCCCTCGACATCGGTTTTGACTATCATTTCGGCGTGCCGTCGAATCACGGTGATCTCACCGGGATCTATGTGGAAAACCGGCATGTCCTCGGATTGCGCGGGGCAGGCCTTTCTCCGGAGAAGATTCCTGATCCGGGCGATCCGGATTTCAAGGCGAACTACACTGCCGAAGACACCGAAAACGGTCGGGTTACTCCCATCGAGATCGACGCGCCCCGCCGGGTGAACGAGCGTGTCATGCCGCATCTGTCCCGTCGTGTCAGTGAATGGATCGAGGGACTTGAGGGTGATGATCCCTTTTTCGTCTACTACACCCCCGTGGCGGTGCATAACCCCGTCACTCCCGATGCGGATCTCGTCGGCTCGAGTGAGGCCGGCCCCTACGGAGATTGGATTCACGAACTTGATCGCAGCGTTGGCGAGGTCCTCGCTGCCCTGGAACGGAAAGGGGTCGCTGAGAATACTCTGGTGCTCTTCAGCAGCGACAACGGAGGTGTTTTCAAGCCTGAGCGGGAGATGGTCCAAACCGAGGCCTTCCGCGCGGGGCTGAAGATTAATGGGAATCTTCGCGGAGGCAAACACACGGTCTGGCAGGGAGGTTTCACCGTGCCCTTTCTCGCGAGGTGGCCCGGGAAGATTCCGGCCGGGACAGTATGCAATGACATGGTCAGTCTCGCCGACATCCTCGCGACGACGGCGGCGATCGTAGGGGAGCCGCTCCCGGAGCCGGGCAAGGCGGCCGAGGACAGTTTCAACATTCTACCGGCCCTTCTCGGAGAATCCGGAGCACTGCGATCCGACATGATCGTCCACAGCTCGGATGGAGTTTTCGCGATTCGCAAGGGACCCTGGAAATGGGTAGAGGGTGTCCCGGCGGCCGGGGTGAAACGAAAACAGTCCGACGAGTTCCTGGAGCAGCTCTACAAAATCGAGGTCGATCCGGGGGAGACGAATGAGGTGAGTAAAGAGAATCCCGAGGTGGTTGCCGAGTTGCGTGCCCTTCTCGATCGTTATCGTGAGGGGGGCTACAGTCGTGAACTGCCTCCCCTCGTCGAAAAGAGGGAGCAAGCGGTGGTATCCCTTGAGCCCGTTAAAGGCCGGGTCATGCTGGAGGATACTTTGTCCGCTCTGCCGCCGGCTCCCTGGGAGAAGCGGGGCGGGAACTGGCGCGCGGCGGAGAATGCCCTTTGGGGTTCCTCAGAGGGAAATCAGGGCAAGGGGGCGGGCTTGCGGGTTCCGGTCGTTTTCGGAAATGCCGTTCTCGACTACGAGATCCAGTTTCGCGATGCCGACCGTCACTCCCTGCGTGTCGAGGTGGGCGGGGAAAAGCGTTCCTTCCGGATCGAGATCAGCCGGGCCCATCTCGGCATCACCAAAAATCCCGAACCGGGCGAAGCCCTTACCGAAGCTCTACCGCTGGCGCGAAAAGCTCTCGAACTGAAGGGTGAGGTCTGGTATCCGGTGAGAATGAGCTGGAACGGAGACAAGCTTCGCGTGCAGGTCAACGATAGCGTTATCGAGGCCAGTCATGAGATTCTCGGGGTAGAGAAGCGCGCCCTTAACTTCCTTGTTTTCGAGGGAGCTGCGGGATTCCGTGAGGTGAGTCTTGTGCAGCCGGAGAAGTGAGGGAGGGAAATCCGAAACCCCCGGCAGTTCACGGTGCCGCCATCACCTCCCGCATCAGCGCGGTGCTGGCGTTTCCTCCGCTGAGGATCACGGCGACGCGCTGCCCCTGCCATTCGTTGTGATGCTTTTTCAAGGCGGCCCAGGCGAGAGCACCCGATCCCTCGGCGAGGTTGTGAGTGCTGCGGAGGAGGTCACCCATCGCGGCGACGGCCTCGTCGTCGGTCACTGTCACGATGTCGTGGGCGTAGTGCCGGATGTAGTCGAGCGCCTCCCGGTTCGGTGTCTTGCAGGCGACCCCTTCGGCCACCCGGGTCGTGCTCGACTGCTCGACAAACTCACCCTGACGAAACGACAAGGCGTAGGCAGGAGCATGCGCGGAGACGACACCGATGAGCTTTGTTTTTAATCCGAGAGCCTCCCGCACCGCTGCCAGTCCGCAGAAGCCCGAGCCCAGTCCGATGGGTACAAAAACCGCATCGAGATCGTCGACCGAGCGAAAAAGCTCGAGCCCGTAGGTCGCCACCCCGCGCACGAGCCACGGGTGAAAAGAGGGCACGGGATGCAGACCCTCTCTTGCGGCGAGGTCGCGGGAGTACTCGAGGGCGTCCTGAAATTCGCGGCCGTGCTCGACGAGTTCGGCTCCGAGTGCGCGCATCGCGGCATTTTTCTCGGGATTGTTGCCGTGGGGAACCACGATGACGGCGCGCAGTCCGCTCTCGCGAGCGGCGTAGGCAATGGACTGCCCGTGGTTGCCGGTCGTCGCGGCGATGACTCCGGGAACACCCGGTTCAGCGCGTTTCAGTTCGTCGAGGTAGACGAGCCCTCCCCGGATCTTAAAGGCGCCGACCGGAGTGTGATTCTCGTGTTTAACCCAAAGTTCCAGCCCGAGTCCCGCTTCGAGGAGAGGCCAGCGGTAGGTCGGGGTGACGGGGACGAGAGGACGAATCAGAACCCCGGCCGCTTCAATTTCGGACAGGGAGGGGAGTGATATCATGGGACACCGGCCATCTCAGGCGGCGCTTACCAGAACCGTGGGAAAAACTTCCCCGAGCGCCCCCGGTAAGCCAGATATTCATCACCGTAGACCACCGTCAGATGTTTTTCCTCATCGCCGGCTTTGATCGAAGCGCAGATGAAGTGAAGCAGAAGAATGGCGACGGAGGCAAGCGTCGGAAGGAGGAGGAGGGCTCCGATCAGCATCACCATCTGGAAAGAATAAATGGGATGCCTCATCCGGCGGTAGGGGCCCGTCTCGACGAGCGAGGCGGTTTTCTCGGTATCGATTCCGATGCGCCAGGCGGCGCCCATGGCGGCATAGCACCAGAGGGTTCCCAGATATCCGAGGACGATGATTGCAATTCCGGCCCAGAGGGCAACTGGATGACTGAGATCCGGACAAAGTCCGAAAAGAACTCCGCCGGGATTTTTCCCGTTCAGGAGAAGCGGTTGGGCGATCCAGCCAATGACAACGATCGTCCAGCCCAGCCAGAGAAGGCGTTCTCTGGTTCCGCGGGGGCGGATATTGGGAGTGCGGCCGATCTTTCGACGAATGCGTTTAGCCTGCACCCAGACCCCGCCCCAGTAGATTAGCCCGGAAGCGCACACGACCGCGCAGCGGAGCCACATCATGAGGGGATCGGAGATGGTAACAAGCGATTCCGGTGGCGAGATGACCACGTCACCTAGACTTGTTCCCTTCAGCCCAAGAAGGATCAGAGTGCCGACAATCAGGGTGGAAAAAAGGTGTGTCCTCATGCTTTTCCTCCCGCACTCTTAAGCTGACCGATGAAACGATCCATGATGCCCTCGACTTCGGTGGCTGGGAGGGTGGTCGGGCGATAGCTGGCACCGAAGTTCAAGTGGCCTTCCACTCCGGTGACGGCGATTACCAGAGGCATCGCCGGTCCCGCCGAGACGGCACGGTAGTAGTCGCGTATCGGGGCGACTTCCAGATTGTTACAAAGTCCGTCCATTTTCATGTTGGTGATGCTTCCCCAGAGCGGGTAGCTTTTTCGATAGAAGTTACACTGTTTCTCGCGTGAGATCCGCCCGAAGATGAAGCGGGAAATCATGAATTCAAGCGGGGCGGCAAGGTAGAGCTTGCGCTTCTTGATCGCAAGCGTTTGGGCGCGGACGCTGTCGGCAAGTTCCCTGAGGGAGATCTCTCCCTCGACCTTGTGGGAAACCGCAAAGGAACCGAGGAAGAGGCCGAAATAGTTCCTGGTCTTCGGGGCGAGATCGTTTCGCAGATTCACCACGCAACCGACGGAAAGCCTCGGGCGCCTTTTTAGAAAGCGATCCGGAGTCACCGGGGCGAGTGCCAGCAGCAAAGCGGCGAGGCAAAGGTCATTGATGGTGAGGCCCCATTCGCGCGCGGTGGCGAGGAGGGCGGCGGTTTCCTCACGGTTCAGGCTCAGGCCGGAGAACTCATTGCGGAAGTCCGTAATTTTACACCGCGGTGGACGGAATGAACTTCGCATGCCCCGGATGCGAGCGAGGGCCGACCATGACCGGCGCACCGCGGCAAGGGGACCTTCGGTCGGCAGCCTGCCTTCTCCTGAAGGCCGCAGCGTCTCGTCGCGAATCGGTTGGGGAACTTCGTCGAAGGATGCGCGGACAATTTCGAGGAGTAGCCGGGTGATCGATTCCGCGTCAGCAACGGCGTGAAAATAAGAGATCCCGACGAAGGACTCGTCACCGGTTGAAAGAAGGAAAAAACGAAAGGGAGTGAACGGGCGGTCAAAGTGAAACACTTCGTTCAGTTGGCGCTCCATTTCATGGTGGAGGGCTCCGATTGGATCATTGCCCCCGTCGATGATCTGTGGGATGCATTCCGGATTTCCGCCGTGAAATCGGAAAAAGCCTCCTTTCGAATCGATCGAGAGGTTCCCCAAACCGCTGAGTGTGAGGACGTGATTGAGACGATTCCCGAAGTGCCCGGGGTCGATGGCCCGCCCGATATGGACGACATGAACGGCGTTGTAGGGATGCAGACTGCTCCACTGGAGCATTGTCCTCTGAAACTGGTTGTATCGACCGGTCGGAGACGACATGCTCACCAGGGAGTTCCCGTTCTCCAACTGGTTAATTCTACCAGCCGCAAAGGGTGGGGGAGGGAAACCGGAATCTTGGTCAAACTCCCCCATTGTTTCGAGAGGCAATATTATTTCCCCCCCGACAACGATTCTATCTGCGGCCGAGGCGTGAGAGAACGGCGCCAAGGGCCATCTGTTGAACCTTGTCCACTTTTTCGATAGTGAAGTGGTTGGCCCCGTATTCACCGGTTTCAACGTGCGAGATGGTGCCTTTGAAACCCTGTCCCTTGACGTAGTGACCGCCCAGGGGGGTACGGTAGTTGATTACCTTTTTGGCCCCTTTGTTGAAGGTGCGTGTTGCCGTCGCGTCGAAACCGATCACCAGGTCGACTGTGATACCGTTTTCGCCGAGATAGTTGGCGAATTCAGGGGCCGCATCCGCACCGAGTGAGTGGCCGAGGAAGATAATGGGATAAGAAACTTTCTTCGTTTTCGAGCGCTTGATGATGTCGTTGGCAATGGCCTTCCAGCTCATGATCCCGTGGGAACTTGCCTTGATGCCTCTGGATCTCAGCTTCTGTGCCATCTGGTCCATCCCGGTTGAGAAGACATTAAATCCGCCCCGGATGAGGTAGACTTCCTCTGAAAAGGCCCGGCTCGCGGTTAAATTAAGAGCGAGAACGGCGAGAACGATGACGGCGAAACTAGACTGCTTTTTCATTTAATTCTTGGTTCACTCAGGCTGTCTGAGTGCGACGAAGTTACTTGATTAGTCTACACGGACCGCTTGTCAATGCCAAAGGGTCGGGACGTTTCAATATTTCCCCGCTGTGGCTCGTTCAAGCAGCTGGAGAGGACCCATAAACTGGCTTGATCCGGCATTTCTTTTGTCAGATTTTTTGCCCGCTTGCGGTATATAGAACACTCATTTTCGGATTCACTATGAAAACCCTCCCCACCGCGCTTTTCACGCTGCTGCTTACCCTGCTCACGTCTTTCTCGGCTGACCGCCTCCATTTGCCCGCCAAGGAAGGGACCGGAAACGGGAAAAAGATCGTCCTGGTGTCGGGTGATGAGGAATACCGGACCGAGGAAACCTTTCCGATGCTCGCCAAGATTCTCAGTCAGAAGCACGGCTTCGACTGCACCGTTCTCTTCGCGATTAATCCGGAGGGTGGCTACATCGATTCAAACTTCCAGAAAAACATCCCCGGGACAGAAGAGCTTGATTCGGCCGACCTGATGATTATCGGAACCCGTTTCCGCCAGCTCCCCGACGATCAACTGGCTCATTTTGCGGCGTTTTTAAATGCGGGGAAACCGGTCATTGGAGTTCGGACAGCGACGCACGCCTTCACCGGCGGGGCGAAGACAGGCGATTTCAAGTGGGCGGAGTTCGGCCTGAAAATCCTCGGTGAAAAGTGGGTCAATCATCACGGCAAGCACAAAGTTGAGGGGACTCGCAGCTCGGTCGTCACGTCGAATGGTTCCCACGAGGTGCTCCGTGGCGTCGGGGAGATCTTCGCGACCACGGATGTCTATGGCATTGCCAACCTTGATCAATACCAGGCCACGATCCTGCTGCGTGGCGAGGTCACGGAGTCGCTGGATCCTTCCTCGAAGGCCGTTGCCGGAAAACAGAACGATCCGATGATGCCGCTGGCCTGGCTGCGTGAGTACACCGCCCCGAATGGCTCGGCCAAGGGGAAGGCCTTCTGCACGACGCTCGGAGCGTCAGTGGATTTCGCGGACGAAGACCTGCGTCGGATGACGGTCAATGCCGTCCTGCACCTTCTCGGGATGAAAGTTCCGGCCAAGGCTGATGTCGGGTATGTCGATCCCTTCGAACCCTCGTTCTACAGCGGTCTGGGCAGTGATCACTACAAGAAGCTGAACCGCAAGCCGGAGGACTACGCTCTCGGAAAGAGTCCGGCGACCTCCGATCTCAAGGCTCCGGCGCCCAAACCGCTCACCGAATCGGAGAAGGCGGCCAAAGCCGAGGAGAAAAAACGTCCCGACAACAGCGGTGACGGGGCTCCCCACGCCCCGGAAGTCGATCCCCCTGCCGCGACCAAGGCTCGTTCCCAGGCCGTTTCGGCTCCGGTCAAAGGTGAGCGTATCGTCCTCATTGGCAATGGCCTGGCCGAACGGGACACCTACTACAGCCGGTTTGAAACAGAACTGCACCTGCGTTTTCCCGAAGCCGGACTCTTTCTCCGCAACCTGGGGCGTCCCGGCGATACCCCCGGCTTTCGTCCGCACCCCTCCCGTGTTACCCAGTGGGCCTTTCCGGGGGCGGAGAAATTTCATCCTGATAAAACCATTCACAACGGCAAAGGGTTTTTCCCGACCCCGGACCAGTGGCTCACCTATCTGAAGGCGGATACGGTCGTGGCGTTTTTCGGTTACAACGAATCCTTCGACGGCGCTGATCGTGTCTCGAATTACCAGGCGGAACTCGAGGCTTTCGTCCAGCACACGCTCAGCAAAGCCTACAACGGCAAGGAAGCGCCCCGTCTCGTGCTCGTTTCCCCGATCGCTTACGAAAATCAGAGTGATCGCCGTGACCTCCCTGCCGGTGAAAAGGAAAACGCCGCTCTCGCTCTTTATGCTGATGCGATGAAGGCCGTCGCCACGAAATACCAACTGACCTTCATCGATCTGTTCACCCCGACCAAAGAACTCTACACGACGACAGACGAGCCCTTCACCATGGGCGGATTTATCCCGACCGATGCCGGCTACGAGCAACTCGCGGCAATTCTGGCGAAGGGTCTCTTCGGAGATCAGGCCCGCCAGTCAAAAGCCGATCCGGATAAGGTTCATGCGGCCGTGAAGGACAAGGACTGGTTCTGGAACAACGACTACCACATCCTCAACGGGGTCCACACCCACGGTCAGCGTTACAACCCCTTTGGTCCGCAGAATTATCCTGACGAAGTTAAAAAGACACGCGAGATGGCGGCCCTTCGTGATGACCTCATCCATCGGGTGGCAACCGGGAAGACGACCGATCTTGCCGTTGATGACTCCAAAACCCATGCCCTTCCCCCGGTGCCGACGAACTACCAGCCCAGCGTCAAGAACGGCAGCACCGACTATCTCTACGGGGCCGATGCCGAGAAGAGCCTGACCGTGCCCGAGGGTTACCAGGTGCAGCTCTTTGCCTCCGAGAAAGAGTTCCCCAATCTCGCCAACCCGATGCAGCTCTCCTTCGACGACAAGGGGCGCCTCTGGGTGGCGGTCATGCCGACCTACCCCCACTATCGTCCCGGTGACCCGCTGCCGAACGACAAGCTGCTCATCTACGAGGATACCGATGGTGACGGCAAGGCGGACAAGGAAACCGTCTTTGCCGACAAGTTGCATCTTCCCATTGGCTTCGAGTTCGCCCCCGAGGGAGTTTACGTCTCCCAGGAGCCGAATCTGATCCTGATCCGTGATCTGGACGGGGATGACAAGGCTGATTCACGCGAGATCATTCTCGGTGGATTCGACTCTCATGATACCCACCACGCCATCAGTGCGTTCACGGCGGATCCGTCGGGAGCCTTCATGATGTGTGAGGGTGTTTTCCTCCACACCAACGTGGAAACGGCCTATGGTCCGGTGCGCGGAGTGGACGGAGGTTTCTACCGTTACAGTCCCCAGCGGATGCAACTGGAGCGCACTGCCCAGCTCGCCATCCCGAATCCCTGGGGGGTTGTTTTTGACAAGTGGGGCCAGGACTTCTTCCTCCACACCTCCGGCCCCAGCCTCAACTGGATGCTGCCTGTGTCCGTGAAGTCGACCTATGGCAGCAAAACGCCCTCGACCCCTGACCTCGTTCCCAAAGGCCAGAGCGTGCGCCCGACCTCGGGTCTGGAAGTCGTCTCGTCGCGTCACTTTCCCGACGAAGTGCAGGGGGATCTCATTCTTTGTAATGCGATCGGTTTCCTCGGGATCAAGCAGCACCAGATCGAAGATGCGGGCACGGGGTGGAAGACCACTTTCCGGCAGGATCTCCTCACCTCAAAGGATGGCAATTTCCGTCCCGCCGATCTGGAGTTCGCCCCCGATGGATCGCTATATGTGATCGACTGGCACAATGTTCTCATCGGGCACATGCAGCACAATGCCCGCGATCCGCTCCGTGACCATGTCCACGGGCGCGTCTATCGCATCACTTATCCAAGCCGCCCCCTCGTGACGCCTGCCAAGATCGCCGGAGCGGCTATCCCCGAACTGCTTGAGAATTTGAAGCTCCCCGAAAACCGCAGCCGCTATCGCAGTCGCCGCGCCCTGCGGGCGTATCCGTCGGAGGAGGTGCTTCCGGCCGTGAAGGCCTGGGTCGCCGGACTCGACAAGGCGGACCCGAATTACGAGCATCACCGCCTTGAGGCGCTCTGGACCACCTGGGGTCTGAATCAGGTTGATGAGGCACTCCTTCGCGAGATCCTGCAATCGCCGGACTTCCGCGCCCGGGCCGCAGCGGTCAGGGTCCTGAGATACAACCACCATCGCCTCGCCGACCACGTTGCCCTGCTCGACAAGGCGGCGATGGATGCGGAGGGACGGGTGCGTCTCGAGGCCATCGTGGCGGCGTCCTGGATTCCCGACAATGCCGCCGCGAGGAAGATCGTTGAAGTGGCGTCGGCCCTGCCGCTCGACGAGTGGAGCAAAAATGCCGCCCAGACCGCGAAAGACCGCCTTTCCGGTGTGGCGGAAAAGGTCGTGACCGATCACCCGGTCTTACCGGCGCCGGATCACCTCAGCGCCGAAGCGAAGAAGCAGTATCTGGCCGGTCAGGAGATTTACTTCCGCGAAGGGCTTTGTGTCACCTGTCACCAGCCGAACGGCAAAGGTCTCGACCCGGCTTTCCCCTCGATCGAGAAGAGTCCCTGGGTGACGGAGGATCCGGATCGCCTCATCAAGATCACCCTCTACGGTCTCATGGGACCGCTCGAAGTGAACGGGAAAAAGTATGACGGCCTTGTCCCCATGACTCCCTTTGGAGGCATGCTCAAGGATCCCGAGATCGCCGCTGTCCTGACTTTCGTTCGCAACAGTTTCGGCAACAAAGCCGACCCGATCCAGCCCGAGCAGGTCAAGAAGATCCGTGATGCCAATCCCGGCCGGATGATGTTCTACAACACGGAGGAGCTACTGAAGGAGCATCCGTTTAAGAAGTAGTAGAGTGGGGGGGAGAACGGCCGGAGCAGGATCACCGCCCGGCCTCATGCTCCTCCTGACAAGTCAGGCAAAGCGAGACGCTGGGCTTGGCATCGAGGCGGGCGGTCGGGATGGCAATGCCGCAGCCTTCGCAGAGGCCGTAGGTGCCGCGTTCGATGCGCTCGAGGGCGTGGGAGATTTTCAGGACCAGATTCCGTTCGCTTTCGGCAATGCTGGCATCCACTTCAAATGACTCCAGATCCGCGGCAAGCTCGGCTCCGGCCGTGTCGCCGGTGGTGAGGCTGTCATCAAGTATCTGTTCGCGGGTCGACGAGGCTTCGCTGAGTTCGGACAGCTGAATTTCAAGCTCCCTGCGATAGCGGGCCAGTTCTTCGGTAGTCATTTGGCAAAGGATCTAAAAAGAAGAATGAGGATGAGGATAAGCAGGGCGGTGAGCCATCCGTGCGGATGCCATTTCCAGACAAAGCGCTCTTTGAGTTCAAAGGGCTTTTCGGGTTTGTCGCTCATTCTTCCCGGGTGAGTTAAACGTCGGCCGTCCGGAGCATCTCAGCGATTTGATCCTTGAGGTCGAGGCGCTGCTTTTTGAGCAGGGTCAAGGTGGCGTCCTCGGGAGTCTCGATTCCTTCCTCCATACGAACAACTTCCTTGTCGACCTCCTCGTAGGAGTCCATGAGCCGTTGAAAATGGGCGTTCCCGGTTTTGAGGGTGTGAATCGCGTCGCGATGTTCGGGGAATTCAGTGATGAGGGGGTGATGATCTAGGGGCATGGCTTTAGCAAAGAGCCATTCGTTGGGGAGGTCGAGTCCTAAGTGGGAAGAGGGCTCGCCCGATACGCGTTCATTGGTTCAAAGCTGTGCAATAATTGCCGCAAAGTGACGGTAAGGCGTTTCGCTTCCACTCAGCGGGGCACTGGCGGGGGATTTGAATTGCTTGCAGTTTGAGCGGAATTATGCGGAAATTCATTCATGAGAACTGCCACCCTTTGCTTCCTTTCCGTTTTTGCGATGTTGTCCGCCAATCCTGCCGTGTCACAGGACGATGCCCCGGACGGTGAACAGCCCGGAATCGGCGGATTCTGGGAAGTGGTGACTTCGGCAGGTCGTTTTGTCGTCAGGCTGGATATGATTTCCTCGGTAAGTGAACACGAGTATCTCATCGACGGAGCGGTGCGAGTATTCGAGTGCACGGTCGACACGACCGGGGGACAAACGGCCCGCTTTTATTATCTGGAACCGGTCACGGAGAGTTCGTCGGTCACGACGGGGAGCGCCACCCTCAACCGGATCAAGGACCTGACCAATAAAGCCACGGAAAAGGTCGGGATTGGGAACGTCGACACGGTCGTCACGAAAAACTACCCGACCACGACTCACGCCAAGACGACAGAGTTTCGGATGCAGAATAAAGCCACGATCAGCCAGATTTACGAGCATGCCCATCGGGTCTGGGCCGAGGAAAAAGGCCGCGGTGAGAAAAACACCCTCAGGATCAAGAACGGCTGATTGGCGCGGAATCGGCTACGAGGGCAGCATGAAATACCGGGAAATTCCGCACACGGATCTTTGCGTCAGCCTCATCGGTTTGGGGACGATGACCTGGGGTGAGCAGAACTCTGAAGCGGAGGGGCACGAGCAGATGGACTATGCCCTCGAAAGGGGCATCAATCTGATCGACACCGCCGAGATGTATCCGGTTCCGCCCCGACCGGAAACCTGCCACGAGACGGAGCGTATCATCGGCACCTGGCTGGCTTCACGGGGAACGAGGGACAAAGTGATCCTCGCAACCAAGGTGGTGGGGCCGGGGCCTCATGTGACCCATGTCCGGGAGGGCAACCGTCTTAACCGGACCAACATCAAGGCAGCGGTGGAAGGCAGCTTGAAACGTCTTCAGACGGACCACATCGACCTGTATCAACTCCACTGGCCGGACCGGCCGGTGCCGCTTTTCGGGACGCGGGATTATTCACCGCCAAAGACCCGCGACTCGGTCCCCATTGAGGAAACGCTCGGGGTTCTGTGGAATCTCGTCGAAGAGGGGAAAATTCGTCATGTCGGCCTTTCCAACGAAACGCCCTGGGGGACGATGCATTTTCTCGAGCTGGCGCGAAGCGGACCCTTTCCCCGGATGGTCACGATTCAGAATTCCTACAATCTCCTCAATCGCACCTTCGACAGCGGCCTCTCCGAAATTTGTCACGAGGAGGGAATCCGCCTCCTCGCGTATTCGCCTTTGGCCTTCGGGCGCCTCTCGGGAAAATACCGCGGGGGACAGCGTCCGGAGGGAGCAAGGTTAAGCCTCTGGGAGCGTTTTGCCCGATACAACGGACCCAACGCCGACGCGGCGATTGAAGAGTATGCCCGTATTGCGGATGAGGCCGGACTGGATCTGGCGCAGATGAGCCTCGCCTGGATCAACCAGCGCCCCCATGTCGCCAGCAACCTGATCGGAGCAACGACAATGGCGCAACTCAAGGCGAACATCGACAGTGTTGATCTGGAACTGCCCGGCGAGGTAAGAAAAGCGATCGACACGGTTCACCACCGTTTTCCGAATCCCTGTCCTTGAGGGAAGGGGATGCGGTGATCGGTCGTCCAGATCGGCAGCCGGAGCGGCCGCCCTACAGGCCATGTACCCGTGCGACTAATCCTCCGGCTCGTGACGGGTGGCCTTTCCGAAGGGAAGGTAGGCACAGGCCAAGGTGAGGAGGGCGTTAACAGGGTAAAACCAGGGGAAGGCGATCTGCGGCCGGCTCTCGACCAGCCAACCCGTCTCGAATCCAAAGGCCTCAAGCACCCGCGGGAGTTCAGGCCGGATCCAGGCGACAACGAGGACAGACAGGATAGTGCCGAAAATGATTCCCCCGAGATGCTTCCGGCCCGGAAGAATGGCGGCAAGCAACACACCGAGGAGCGGTCCGTAGGTGTAGGCCACCATCCCGAAGGCGAGGTCGATGAGGTTCTTGTTTTCGGACTCCGCATGTCCCTTCGCCATCCAGATCGTGAAAGCCGAGAGCAGAACCGCCCACACGAACACGGCGATGCGCGAGAGACGCACCATTTCGCCGCTGCGCTCCGCTCCTTCGACCCGTTTCCGGCCGAGTATGGCGGAGAGGCTTGTCTGGGAGAGCGCCGCGAGAGTCGAGTCGAGGCTTGAGATGGCGGCGGCAAACGCGCCCGCGAGGATCAGTCCGGTGATTCCCGGGGGAACCACGGTGGTGATCCAGGTGGGAAAGACAAAGTTCGCGTCTTTGGCGAAGAGTGCCGTTTCCGCCGGAGTCATACCCTTGATCTGATACCAGGCAAAAAGTCCCGAGCCCACGGCCAGCATCACCAGGGTGATCACCAGCGAGACACTGCTCCAGACCATCGCCTTTCGGGCCTCGTGGGGCGTTCCGCAGCAGAAGATGCGCTGGGCATTCAGTTGGTCGGTGCCGAAAGCGGCGAGGTTCTGGAAGGGCATCGCGATGATGGCGACCCAGAAGGTGTAGTTCAGCATCGGGTTTTCCCAGGGGGCGGTGAAATCAAGGATGCGCATCTTGTCGACCGCGACCCCGTCGCCGGTGACGAAGGATCGGTTCACGGCGACGATCTCGGACCAGCCAAGCGCGTTCACGAGCCAGCCGAGCGCCAGCAGTCCACCGAAGATAAAAATGCCGAATTGAATGACGTCAGTCCAGATCACCGTGCGCATCCCGCCCATCAGGGTCCAGAGCAGCGCAAAGGCTCCGATCATGAGGATGCTCCAGGTCATGTCCCAGCCCGTTACGGTCTGTAATATCAGGGCGGTGACGAGGACTCGGACACTTTGTCCGAGAATGGCCCCCATAGAGAACAATCCGGTGACGAGGCGCCGCACGCCCTCGCCAAGTTGATTGCCCATGAAGTCGTAAGGGCTGTAGATCTCCCGCCGGTAATAAAGGGGAACAAGCCAGTAGGCGACAATGAAGCGGGCCGCGATGGAGCCCAGTCCCCACTGCAGGTAGGTCCAGTCTCCCTGGGCGGCATAGACGCCGCCCGGAACGCCGATGAAGGTCAGCGCGCTGATCTCCGTGGCGATCATTGAGCCGCTCACCGCCCACCAGGGCATCGTCCGACCGCCGAGGAAGAAATCCTTCACCGTCGCCGCCTTCCCGGCGAGGCGGTGCCCCACCCAGGTCGTGAAGACCATGTAGAAGGCGACTACTCCCCAGTCGAGTGCGGTGAAGTGGCTGGCGATTTCGTTTGCGGGCATGGTCGGGAGCGTAAGCGAGTGGGGGGGCGCTTGTCCAGCGACTTGCGCCCCCTTCGCAGGGACCAAACGCGCCTACCGCGCAAGGAACGAACTCACGCGGCCTTGTCGAGATGAACGTAGGGATTCTCGTGTAATACGATGGGCTTGCGACCAGTCAGCAGTTTTACCCACTCATAAGCACAGCCTGCTACGATCACCGTGACACAAACGAGGAAGAATCCCGCCACGACCGCGTCGATCTGGTTCATGTGCATGACCTTGTTCCAGACCGACAGTTCGGCCTCGGTGCCGCCTGCGGCGATTTTTTCCGCGTATAGTTTCGCCCCGGCGAGGAATCCCATGGTCGGGTCTTTCGCGAAAATCTTCGTGATGCCCGCCGTGAAAGTCACCGAAATGAGGAATACGAGGGGGATTGCCGTGACCGCGACGTAGCGGGTTTTGCCCATCTTGATGAGCAGGGTGGTGCCGAGGCAGAAGGCGACAACCGCAAGGAGCTGGTTGGCAATGCCAAAGAGCGGCCAGAGGGTGTTGATGCCTCCCGTGGGATCAATCACCCCCATGTAGAGGAAATAGCCCCAGGCCAGAACGAGGACGGCGCTGGAAAACATATTTGCCCAGAGATTGCCAGTGTCGCCAAGCGGCTTCCAGAGGCCTCCGAGGAAATCCTGGAGGATAAATCGACCCACTCGTGTCCCCGCATCGATCGTCGTGAGAATAAAGAGAGCCTCGAACATGATCGCGAAGTGATACCAGAAGGCCATCCACTGAGCTCCGAAGGCTTGCGAAAACATATGGGCCATGCCCACGGCGAAGGTGGGGGCGCCACCGGCCCGGCCAAACATGGTTTTCTCACCGATTTCCTCGGCGAGCTTGTCCATGTCCGCGACCGTCACGGGGAATCCTGCGGCGGTGACGGCCTCGACAACCTGGGCCGGAGGCATCGTCTTGTTGATCCCTGCATTGATTGCAAAATACTGTCCGGGCTCGAGGGCGCAGGCGGCAACGAGGGCCATCAGGGCGACGACCATTTCCGTGACCATGGCCCCGTAGGCGATACTTCGAATCCCTCCCTCGCGGTCGAGCAGTTTGGGGGTCGTGCCCGAAGAGATGAGGGCATGGAATCCCGAGACCGCTCCACAGGCGATCGTGATGAAGACAAAGGGGAAGACTTTGCCGGCAAACACGAGGCCGGTGCCGTCGATAAAGGTCGTCAGCTTCGGCATCTTGAGTTCGGGCGCGACGAAGACGATGGCCACGGCGAGGACCGCGACCGTCCCGATTTTCATGAAGGTGCTGAGGTAGTCGCGCGGCGCGAGGAGCAACCAGACCGGGAGGACCGAGGCGGAGAATCCGTAGAGAATGATGGCAATGGCGAGCCATTCACCGGAGCGGTCGAACCATTTCTCGATGCCCATGTCGGCGAGGTGACTGCCTCCCCAGACGCTGACGAGGAGACCGACGACTCCGAAGACCGTGACCGCCTTGACGCTGGCTCCCAGCTTCGTATGGGCCACGCCCATGATGAGGGCGAGGGGGATCGTCATGACGATGGTGAAAAGACCCCAGGGGCTTTCCGCGAGGGCTTTGACCACGACCAGCCCGAGGACCGCGAGGAGGATGGTCATAATTGCGAGAATCGAGATCATCGCGACGAGTCCGACGACAGAGTTCACCTCCTCTTTCAGCATCTGTCCGAGCGAACGTCCGCCCCGGCGCACCGAGCCGAACATGACGATGGAATCATGTACCCCGCCGCCGAGGGTCGCCCCGACGAGGAGCCAGAGCATGCCGGGGAGATAACCAAACTGGGCCGCGAGGACGGGACCGACGAGCGGGCCGGGCCCTGCAATGGCGGCAAAATGGTGGCCGAAAACGACCCAGCGATTCGTCGGCACAAAATCCTTGCCGTCATTCTGCGTCACCGACGGCGGGGCACGGAAATCGTCGAGCACGAGGACCTTGGCCATGAGCCACTTGCTATAGAATCGGTAGGAGACGGCGAAGGTGCAGAGACCGGCGATGACGAGCCATAGCGCGTTGATTGTTTCACCGTTGTGAAAGGCGGAAAACGCGACCGCACCCGCGCCGAGGGCGGAGATGCCGAACCAGAGAAGAAAACGCAGGAGACGATTCATGGCGCGATCCTATTGTGCCTTTGCCCGCGGCTCAACCCTGAAAAGCGGTCAAGTCGGTCTTTTCCCCGGACGCGGCTGCGCCATGTGGACCGCATGACAGAATATTTGCACCTACCGGATTGAACAAATTCGGGGTTCGAGCTACCAATCACCCAAATTTAGCCCAATTGCCTGACAATCCCACCACCTCTCTATGACACTCACCGTTGCCCTTTTCCTTGTTCTTGGTCTGGTTATCATGATCTGGGGGGCGGAACTGCTGGTCAGGGGGGCTTCGCGGCTTGCAACTTCGGTGGGGATCTCGCCCCTGGTGGTGGGACTCACGGTGGTGGCCTTCGGTACGAGTTCGCCCGAACTGGCGGTCAGCTTCATGTCTGCTTTCAAGGGGCAGGCGGACCTCGCCCTTGGCAACGTTGTCGGCAGCAATATCTTCAATGTCCTCTTCATTCTTGGCATCTCGGCCCTGATCGTCCCGCTTGTCGTCGCCCAGCAATTGGTGCGCTTTGACGTACCGGTCATGATTACAATCTCAATCCTGATCCTGCTGATGGGGATGGATGGGCAGATCGGCCGCATCGACGGGGTGTTTCTCTTTGCGGGCGCGATCGCCTATACTGCCTTCCTTATTCGCCAGAGTCGCAAAGAGAGCAGTGAGGAGGTGAAGGCTGAATACGATTCCGAGTTCGGAGAAAAGAGTCCCTCGAGTCTCGTTAAAAACATCGGACTCATCGCGCTCGGCCTCGTCGGCCTCGTGCTCGGTTCGAAATGGCTTGTCACCAGCGCCGTGGCCATCGCCCAGGCCTTCGGCGTGTCGGAACTCGTCATCGGTCTCACCATCGTGGCGGCGGGCACCTCGATGCCCGAAGTGGCGACCTCCATCATGGCAGCGATCAAGGGCGAGCGTGACATCGCGGTGGGCAACGTCGTCGGGTCGAACATTTTCAACATTCTCTGCGTCCTCGGGCTCAGTTCGCTTGTCGCTCCGGCGGGAATCACGGTATCGGAGGCGGCTCTGCGCTTCGATATCCCGGTGATGATCGCGGTGGCGATCGCCTGTCTGCCGATCTTCTTCGTCGGCTACCGTATCAGCCGGTTCAACGGAGCAGCCTTCCTCTCTTTCTACCTCGCCTACCTCGCCTACCTGATCTTCACTGCGACCAATCACGATTCGCTCGGGACCTTGCGCGCGGCGATGCTCTATTTCATTCTTCCGATCACCGCGCTGACCCTGATTGTGATTTCGGTGCGGGAACTGGCGATCAAGAAAAAATCACTTACTTGAGTTTGCCATCGGCGCGACGTTTCCCGTAAAGGATCTTTATTCTTTCCCCATCCGGACATTTGCTGAATGACTCTCTCCGTTGCCGTTTTTCTAATCCTCGGTCTCATCGTCATGATCTGGGGGGCGGACCTGCTGGTCCGGGGGGCCTCTCGACTGGCCACTGCGGTGGGGATTTCTCCCCTGGTGGTGGGGCTGACGGTCGTCGCCTTCGGCACGAGCGCACCGGAGCTGGCGGTCAGCGTGATGTCGGCGTTCAAGGGTGAGTCGGATATCGCTCTTGGCAATGTGGTCGGCAGCAATCTCTGCAACGTGCTACTTATCCTCGGGCTCTCGGCGATCATCGTACCGCTCGTCGTCGCCCAGCAGCTCGTGCGTTTCGACGTGCCGGTGATGATCGGGGCCTCGCTGCTCGTCCTGCCGATGGGGATGGACGGCAATATCGGTCGTCTCGACGGGGCGATCCTCTTCGCGTGCGCGATCGCCTATACGGGATTTCTCATCCGTCAGAGCCGCAGGGAAGGCAGCGAGGAGGTGAAGGAGGAATACCGGAAGGAGTTCGGCGAAAAGCCTCCGACGGGCATGCTGAAGAATCTGGGCTTGATTGCGATCGGTCTCGTCGGATTGGTCGTCGGCTCGAAATGGCTCGTCGACGGCGCCGTCGCCATTGCCCTGGCCTTCGGTGTTTCCGAACTCGTTATTGGACTCACCATCGTCGCGCTGGGTACCTCGATGCCGGAGGTCGCGACCTCCATCGTGGCGGCGCTCAAGGGCGAGCGCGACATCGCCGTGGGCAATGTTGTCGGGTCAAATATTTTCAACCTCTTTTCAGTTCTCGGCTTGAGCTCAATCGTCGCCCCGGCGGGGATCAATGTCTCCGAGGCGGCCCTGCGATTTGATATTCCCGTGATGATCGCCGTGGCCGTGGCCTGCCTTCCGATCTTCTTCACCGGCTATCGCATCAGCCGGTTCAATGGGGCGATGTTCCTTTTCTTTTATGGCGCCTATCTCGTCTACCTCATCATGACGGCGTCGAATCATGAGGCCCTTGGCACGCTGCGCACCGCGATGCTCTACTTTATTCTTCCGATCACCGCTCTGACCCTGATCGTCGTCACGGTGAGGGAGATCTCTCTGAAGAAAAAGTTGCTGTCGTAACGGCGACCCGGCGCGTAGTTTGAGGTCGAGATGGCAGGCACTCTTCCCAACCTTCGCAAAGTCATGCGCACCGACCAGATCGCGGTGTTCGCCGCTCTCGCACTGGTCGTGGTCGGCTGCTTTTTTGTTCTCAAACCCTTCCTCTCGGCGCTTCTCTGGGCCGTCATTCTCACTTTTTCGAGCTGGCCCGCTTTTCGTGTCCTTCTAGGATGGGTAAAAGGACGCCGCACTCTCGCTGCTTTTCTCATGACTTTGGGGATCGCGACCGTCCTGCTTGTTCCCTCGGTCGTGATTGTTCTTACTCTCGCGGGAGATGTGAAGGAGTTTGCGAATACGACGGTGGCCTGGGTCCGGCAGGGACCACCGGCCCCGCCCGTTTGGCTTGAGAGAGTCCCGTGGGTCGGGGAGGAACTGATCGCGCTCTGGAAGGAATACGCGGCGGACAGCAAACAAATGCTCGCCGCGGCCGAGCAGCTTATTGATCCGCTGACCTCATGGATCCTCACGATAGGCAAGGCCCTGGGCCGCGGGGTGCTTGAGCTCGCACTCAGCATGTTCCTCGCCTTCTTCTTTTTCCGTGACGGAGCCCAACTCGGCGACCGTGCCCTCGCCGTTGCCAAAAGACTCGCAGGGGACAGGGGTGACCATCTCCTCCGGGAAGTGGCCGGCGGCACGATCCGGGGTGTTGTCTACGGCATTCTGGGCACGGCGATGGCGCAGGGACTAATCGCGTGGATCGGTTTTTCCATCGCCGGGGTACCGGCGGCGGTGCTTCTGGGGCTCATGACCTTTCTCATCTCGGTCATTCCGATGGGGCCACCCCTCATCTGGATACCCGCCTCGATCTGGGTGTTTCAGAACCAATCGGTAGAGATGGGTGTTTTTATGGTGGTGTGGGGTGCCCTTGGAATCAGTTCGATCGACAATTTCATCCGCCCTCTCATCATCAGCCAGGGCAACAAGATGCCTTTTGTCCTGATTTTCATGGGGGTGCTTGGCGGCGGTCTCGCCTTCGGCCTGATCGGGATCTTCCTTGGCCCAACCCTGCTGGCGGTGAGTTACCGCCTCGGCGAAGAGTGGCTCGCCTATCGCAAGCAGATCAAGCCGGAGCCCTCCGACACGGAGGCGTCAGCGTTGCCGGAGCCGGACGCTCCCGCTTGACCGTCCTCTCAACCCGGGTGGTTTTCGGTCGGGTGCTTTTCCCGTTCCTCGGCCTCGTGGAGGATCTCGAGAGCGTGCTCGACTTCCTCGACCGGTTGCGGCAGGTGGGCCTTGCGGAAAAAGAGGCGGAAGGGTGAGAGCAGCACCCAGATGACGGCGCCGAGGGTGACATCGTAGAGTCGAACCGGTGCCATGAGTGTGGCATTGACGGGTTTCATTACGGTCTGGACCCCCGCGCTGCGTGAATACCAGATCGTGAAGGCAATAATGGAGACGATGCCGATAAATTTCTGCAGCGTGGTGATGTCAATATGGAAGGTCAACTCGGTGACGAGAAGAAGACCGACAAAGCCGATCAGCAGGAAGGCGGTGTGCTCCAGCACGGGAAATTTTTCAATGAGCCGGATACAATGCCCCGCGACAAAACGCAGAGCGAGGATACCGATGAAGACTCCGGTGCAGACCACCCACATTTCATCGCTGAGCGCCACCGCGGCGACCACGTTATCCACCCCGAGGCTCAGGTCCATCAGCTCGATCGAGGCCACCGTGCCCCAGAATCCGCGTTGGACGACACTTCCGACGGCGGCGATCGCCTCACCGTTGCCCGCCGCTTCCGCTTCGGCCCGGGCGACCTCGGCGGCCTCCGCCTTCGCCACTTTGTAGCGGGTTGCGAAGTGGTGGGCCATCAGGTGGATCAGGTAGGCCGCGCCGATCAGCTTCAGCCAGGGGTTTTCGATGATGTACTGGGCGAGCAGGAGGGCGAGTCCCCGAAAGAAGTAGGCCCCGATGATGCCAACGCGCAGAGCCCAGTATTTCTGTTTCCCCGGCAAATGCGAGGCCATTGCCGCAATCGCGAGGGCGTTGTCGACCGAGAGGAGCCCTTCGATGATGATCAGGGAAATGATCACCGGGAGGGCTTCGAGAATGACGGTCTGGATTTCCGGAGAGAGAAGTTCGGCAAGCATGGAGGGAGCGGAGGGGGAGGATGCTACCGATTCGACTGCCGCGCAAGCGATGGCTTGGGGTAGGAACGGGGGAGTTTGGAAGGCAAGCGGGGACAGGCGGGAGACAAAAGGGGGCGGCATTTTGAACCTGCACCATCAAGAGGTCGCTCCGAATTCGTCGCTGAACCCGCTCGGTGGAACCCCAGTCCGTCCTGGGCTCACTCCTCTCCGGGAATAACTCGGACGATTGACCGCGAATCCACATTCAGATCGTAGACCCCGGCATGGGCGGTTTCAGGCTCCACCACGAAACGGACGGTCACGTCGTTCACCTGGTAGACCTGCTCGATCGACCAGTTCTCGGGCGGAGAGCGGTGGGCCTCCCACCATTGATCCGTCGTCTGGTCGTATTCATAGGGGACATACGGATCCCGAAGATGGTAAAGAATGAGGCCGCAGCCCGCGACGGCCACCCACTTCTCGTTCCAGTCGATGATCGCGGATTCCGGGTCGCCGTAGAAGTGACCGATCACAAGCCGTTCTCCTTCCGGACGATCGAGAAGCACGGTTTCGTATTCGTGGGAGACGGTGAAGTGCCTGCTTCGCGCGAGGAGGTGCTCGGTGGGTTCCATGGATCCGGAGAGAGAGGGAGGGGAAGCGGAATTGACCGGCGGTGATGGGTGCGGTTTGCCGCTGGGTTTACGAAAATGCAAAAGTGGCCGTTCGAAGTTATAACCTGTCCCTTCGAATTGCTGGCGACCGAGAGGGAGGAGAAAAGACCATGAAAAGCGGAAGCGACTCACCCGCCCCCGATGATTGCCAGTGACGACTTGGTTCGCTGTTGGTTTCAGTTCTTTCGCTCGACCTGCGGAAAAAAATGTGAACTCCCTGCTTCTCCTGTGGTGTTGCTGAAACCTTTGAGATAAGGGCGTCGTCGATGAAAATTGTCACCTCGGAGTTTCCGTTCCATTTGGCGGTAACAGAACCCCGACCTTCGAGCTTAAGGAGGTTGCCAGGGATTTCGCGTAAGTCGTCCCCATCCTCTCGCAGCGAAATGTGCGTCCACCATGGAGCTGGATCATTGGCTCCTTGAAGCTCCTCGGCAACAGCTATGATCCGCTGTCCATCAGGCGAAGCATGCGAAGCCAAACCAGTGATGCTCGAATCACAAGAAATCAAAAGGAGGCATCCTCCAATGATTGTTAGTTGGCGCATCATATTTTCAGCGAACGTCGAGGGATCTTCACGAATTTGGCCCGGTGCCGCCTCAGTGAGTGCGCCACGAGCCAGCAGAGGAGGGCCCAGCACAGACCGATGGTCCAGCCGGCGAGCACATCGCTAGGGAAGTGCGCTCCGAGAATAACACGCGACACTCCGATGAGGGCGGCGAGGAAGGTGGCAAAACCGACGAGGTAAAATCGGATGAGGCGACTTTCCTGGGACTCTGCGGCGATGACCGCAAGGGTCATATAAATCATCGTCGACATCATGGCGTGACCGCTCGGAAAACTCAGCGGCGAGGACTCCCCGCTAAGGCGCAGAGTCCACTCGGGACGCGGGCGGGCGAAAAAATTTTTCATTTCGCTCATGATGAGGTATCCGCCGATGGCGACAACCCAGAGGAGGAGCAAGGGACCAAACTGGCGGCGCAGCAGTAAAAATCCGCTGAAGCCGAGGGTTACCAGAGTGAGAACGGGACGTCCGCCGAGCGAAGTCAGATCCCGGACCGCATACTCCAACCCGGAGGGACCTCGCAGGCTCTCGGGCGACCCGGGCACGCGGAAAAACAGGAGAATGCGCTCGTCGTAGGCCAGGGGCGCTGCGCCCCGAACATCGTCCTGGATCTCGAGAAAGGTCCAGGCGGCGGCTCCCATCAGGAACATTCCGCCCAGAAGGACCCATTCCCCGGTGATAAAGTCTTTGAGCCGGGTCTGCACCCTGGAAAGGAAGCGCGGGGTAACTGGGGAGACAAGGGGATTTGTTCGGTTCTTCGTTCCTGGTTGGGAGGGGACCAAGGAGCTGGGAGCTGGGAGCTGGGAGCTGGGAGCTGGGAGCTGGGAGCTGGGAGCTGGGAGCT